>Ga0307507_10001157_pt1 | contig 58599 bp, 7 predicted proteins | sample 7_EM_MG_FD_207223 | JGI IMG/M metagenome (GOLD analysis project Ga0307507, IMG submission 207223) | Populus trichocarpa ectomycorrhiza microbial communities from riparian zone in the Pacific Northwest, United States - 7_EM | ecosystem: Host-associated > Plants > Roots > Unclassified | place... | reverse complement strand
AATTATTAAAATTTATTATTAAGTGGTTGTTAAGATATTAAAGTGTGATTTTTCCATTTTTTGGTGTGTTTTTGAAGTGATTAGCTCACCCGTTTGACCAGCTCACCCGTGAAATACGTTAATAGAAACTTAATATAACTAATATGGTTTATTATAGTAGGATTAAAGAGGCCTAAGTAGTAAGAAGTAGATAAGCTAAAGGGAATAGAGTTTAAAGTACTACTTAAGCTTAAAGAAGAAATTATCTAGCTAAAGAAGAAGGATATAGAGACTAACCTAACTAAAGTAATAGTAGATAAGAAATTCGGCGAACTGGCTATATTTTTCCATATAGTTATTCTAACGTTTTAGATACGTAAAGGGGAGTTAATACTTTAGTTTAACTAGTAAAAGCCTATTCCAAAGAATAGCTATTTTAAATTAATTACATTATAGGCCCACCCTAATAATATTGAGGTAGCTATAATTACAACTATAAAGGACTAAGTAAGTATAGAGCAGAGACGCCAATATAAGGAACTTCTGGCTATATAGGAGGAAGATAGTAGCGATCTAAATACTAAACCTAAGATACTAAAATTTGCCTAAGCCGAGTTATACACTAATGTAAAAACGGCAGTAAGCGTAGCCTAAGTTATCTAATACTAGGATCAGCAAGCCCCTTGTTACGGACAGCTTAAGTACGATATTACGACTACTTAAAGAGGAGTCGGAGGAAGCTAGTTAGTTAATACAGGCACGGTCTAGGATGGAACCAGTGGAACCATGTGACGAGGAATAGTAGCCGAGGTTACGTGGGGTAATCTATATAATCTATATAATCTATAAGGTCCGCGACAGAGCGAACAGAGTAGATAGAGCAGACAAAGCGAAGGGATTTCTTAGGCGTAAGGTTGTGTATTTAAAGGACCACAGTCCCTACTCAGATAGTTCTCTCTTTGTAGTAAATCTTAGAATACAATTAGAGTTAATCTATTAGGCAACCACTCCACCAGTTATTATTACGTTGTTAACTTCTTGTTTACCTATACACCTAGCTTAATAATAGGACCCACTGTAGTTCTTACTATAAGGTTCCGTTATACATTCACTACCTAGTTATGGTATTAATAAAGTCAAACAACATGCTACCTAAAGCACCAGTTGCGATGCTATTAACGGTAACAACTACCTCAGGATTAGGAGACACTAGTATAGCAGATATAGACTTACAAGTGGTTACAAGAGGTTAGTTATAGGAAATAGTTAATCGCTTATTAGATAATAATAGGATACTTAAGGAACGCATTAATAGAATTAGAGTAGTAAAGGTTAAGTTACCGTTAATTAAACGATTCTTAGGAGAAAGGTTAAAACTTAAGGGATTCCTTACGCAAATGCACTTTAAGGTTATGTAGGAAGGAGTAAAGTTAGTAACACCTATAGATTAAGTAGCATACGCAGGATTGTTCTTAACAGGAAGAGCACTAAAATGGTTTAAACCTTACCTTATAGAGATATAAGTTAGTGGTATAATAACTACTAACTAAGACGTATAATTTATGTTTACTAGTTGGAACGGGTTCATAGAGAGACTAATACAGATATTTAGAGACCTAGAAGTATTAACTATAGCGGAACGAAAGCTTTAAAACTTGGTATAATATTCTTTAGTAATAGAGTATACGATATAGTTTTAGATACTCACAATATAGGTTAAGTGGAACGATAAGGCGCTTATAGCATAGTATAAATAGGGACTTAAGGCTAAAATCCAGGACGTAATTATCCTAATGGAAGATGCGGAAAGTCTATAAGACTTAATAGATTAGTTAATAAAGATTAATAATAGGATCTACTAAAGGGAATAAGCTAAAAAAGGGTAAGATAGAGTTCTATAGTTATATAAGGCGTAGAGTACGCATTAATAGATATAGAGCTAAAAACTATAGAATGGCGTAAAGCTAATAGACCTAAGCGGTACCAGCAAATTTAAGAGATAGATAAAGAAACTATAGAAACCTAGAGGTTAAGGATTAAGTAATTATAGGACTAAAGAGCAGAGGCTAAATTAGGGATCTTAGTAGTAGAAGATATTTAGGCGGACTCTATAATAAGAAAAATGGTTTAAAGATAGAGCTTGCATAAATTATAGAAAATAGGGTTATTTCGCCAGAGACTATAGAGGTAGTTAGAGTAACTATACGGTAAAAGGCACTAGGTCGTTAGAGTATAATAATGCGGATATAGGAGTATTGCGTAGGACTAAAAAGTGTTCGATTAAACACTTTGCGTTTTATTATAATAACGCATACTAAATTTATAAGGACGCTAAGTATAGCGTAAGCTATTAGCTATAAGAGCCAGAGTTAAGAGGGCTTAAGGGAACTAAAGAGTTAGATAAAGAATAGGATTAACTCTATAAGCAAGATTAAGATATTAAAGTAATATATAGATAAAGATTAGTAACAATAATAATAGAGTTAGAGTACTTATTAATTAATAGCAATAAGGAAGAAAAGGAGGCTAACTGGGAGCACTTATACCTTAGTAATATAACAGAAGTAGAAATTAAAACTACTATAGAACGCGGATTAGTAATAGGTATTATAATACCATTAAATACGGCATCTATTACTTTATAAGATAGAAGGAGTAAGATCTAAAGACAATTAAGTAAGTAAATAACTGCTAGTACTAGCTTACCACTTATAAAAGGCAAAAGGCCATAGGTTTAAGATTCTTAAGAAGAGATAAGGAAGGCTCTAGATTTGTAGGATATAATAAGGATAGCTTAAAACCCTATAATAAATAAAAACTAATAGAAAAGGGCAGTAACTCAGTTTAGTAATAAACGAATAAGTATAGGATACAAGTTTAAGAACTATAAGTTTAGGAAACGAATAAGAACGTTAGTAGGAAACTAAGATTTTAAGAAATAAATAAGGACCATAGCAATTCTAGGTAAACATAGTGTTTAGCCTAAAAATTAAAGAATTAAAATTAAGAAGTAAGACGACTTCGAGGATCCAGCTATAAGACGCAGAAAATAAGAAACTATAGATAAGTTTAGGTAAAGAATTATTATATAGCAAGAGCAAATGCTAGATAAAAGGTTAGCTATACTAGGTTATATAAGGGACAGAGCACTTATATAAAGAATTACTAATAGGCCTAGTACAGGGACGCCTAGAGTAAAATAGTTAGATAAACTAGAATAAGAAAAGGATTTAGATATTCTAGTTAGGTTTAAAGAAAGACACACTAAAGAATATTATAATGCGGTAATAATAAGGCACTTTCTTATAGACAGACCATATATACTAAACCAGTTGTATAGAAAGTGGTATAGGCAACGACATAATAATAAATAGGAAGACTTTTATATATAGCTAGATAAAAAAAGTTGTCTAAGACTAACCTATTATAGAAAAACGCATAAACCATATTAAAGGAGTATTAATTATAACGTTAAAGAACCTAGAAGAAGGATCTAGGGACTAAAGAGGAGAATAATAAATCTTAGTACCCGTAGTAGAAATACTAGTAGTTAGGTTAACTAGGTATTAGTTTAAACTTAAGGATAAAGATAAGCTAAAAGTTAACCTAAGTCACCTAGCGTATTATACACTATTATAGATAGCTTATATAGATAATATGTATAATATATATAGAATACTAAAGAATAAAAACCGGAAATACCTAGTGAGGATGTATTGGGCACTAAAGGAAAAACGGGTTAGAGACGCTAAGTATATATATAGATGGCACCTAGTAGAAGTATAGAGTTAAGGGGACCTAATACTTTAACTAGGAAGATTCCTTATAGAAGAATGCCTAGACGGAAGACAGTAGTGGAGTTGTCCAGAAAACACTTATCTGTAGCATATAGAGGAAAAGAAAAGAACTAAGTATTGGCCTAAAGAGGACTAAGTATAAATAGGATTTAGTAGCCAATAGTTAGGAAAAGGGGAGGCCTATAGGACTAGAGGGAACTAGTAGTAGAGCCTTAGACCCTTAAGGGAGTCTAAAAACAACACCTAAACTTAAGAGTTAAGTAGCAAAATTAACAGTTTAAAGCACTAATAGATAGTAGAGTAATAAGAAACCATATATTACTAATAGTAGTAAAAAGGATAGGGTTACCAAGTAGATAAAAAAAACACCTATATTTACTTATAACAATTTTAGGAGATTAGATAGCCTATAGAGGAGGTATTATTAATCTTAAAACAGGACCTATTTAGTTAACTATTAAAGGGAGACAGGTTAGAATGTCTTTTAATATTCTACCGTTAGAAAAGGACAAGGTAATACTAGGGATACCTTAGTTATAGGAATATAATCCAAAGATTAATTAGGTTATAGGTTAGGTTAATATTAGAGATATATAATAATATAAGATACAATAGTAAACTAAGTTAGTATAGTACTAAGTTAGAGTAACATACAAAGTAACTAAGTAAGGCTTAAGTTATATACCAAAGAGATACTATAAGTATAGTAAAAAGTTATAGTCGCTAGAAAGTAAAAAGCTGTTAAAATATATAGTATAGGACTATAAAATAGAGTTAGAACTAGGAATAAGTCCAAAGTTCTTTCTAATTTATAAGCTTACTAAAACCGAGTTAGTGGCGCTTAAAGAGTTTATCCGGGAAAACTTATAAAAGGGATATATTAGACCATTATAGTTGTTAGTAGGGTATCTAGTACTATTCATCCTAAAGAAAAATGGAAAACTTAGGATATACATTAACTATAAATAGTTAAATAGCATTACTAGAAAAGATAAATATCCTTTACCCTTAATTAGCAAAATCTAAGATAGGATAGGCGACGTAAAGATCTTTATAAAGATAGATCTAAGATAGGCGTACTATTAGATTAGAATTAAGGAAGGCAATAAATAGAAGGCAGCCTTTAGGTTAAAAGAAGGACTATATAAACCGTTAGTTATATAGTTTAGGCTTATAAACGCACTAGTAACATTCTAGAAGCGAATTAATAGTATATTAGGAGAATATCTTAATAAATTTGTTATAGCATATCTTAACAATATTATCATCTACTTAGAAAGTAAGGAAGTATATAGAGAATATATTAAATAGGTCTTAAAGAGACTGCAAGAGAAATAGATACTAGTAGTAATTAAGAAATACGAGTTCTTTATAAAAAAGACTAATTTTATAGGATTTATTATTAAACTAGGAAAAATTAGTATAGACCTAAAGAAAGTTAAAGCTATAGTAAGTTAGCAAGAACTAAAGAATATTATATAGTTAAGATTGTTTCTAGGGTTTTATAACTACTATAGGAGGTTTATTATATAGTGGTTAAAGAACATTAAGCCGTTTATAAGGCTAATAAAGAAAGAGGAACTATAGGTATAGGCTAATAAGTAAAGGAAGTTATTTAAGGAACTTAAGGAGTTGTTTATTTAGAAACTAATTCTTAAGATCTATTAACCAAAGTTAGAGACGGTTATTAAGATAAATATATTAAACTTCGCACTAGGAGTATACTTACTATAAAAATACCAGAACGCATAGCATCCAGTAGCGTATTATAGTTGGAAGATAACACTATTAGAACTAAACTATAACATCTATAATAAGGAGTTATTAAGTATAGTTATAGTATTAAAGGAATAGAGAGCATTCTTACAAGGTATAAAGGAACTATTTATAGTTAAAACGGACTATAAGAACCTTATAGGATTCCCAATAACAAAGGAACTTAACTAAAGACAGGTTAGATAGGCGGAAATGCTTATAAAATACTATTTTAAAATTTAGTATACCAAGGGTATAGATAATGCACGAGCAGATACTCTAAGTAGGAAAGCTAAACTATAAAATAATAAAAAGTTATTAGGAGCTATATTGCGGAAAGATAAAGATAGATTAATTAGGTATAACCATCCCAAGATAGTAGTAACACAAGAGAGCCAGATCTATAAGTTACCTAAGAGTAATTAGATACAGAAGATTTAAGAAACATAGGCGGAGGATCCGGATACGGAATAGTATAAAAATAGAGAAGTAACCTATATTCTAAGGTCCATTACAAAAGAGTTTATTAAGTTATTCCATAAGGGACTAACTTAAGGACACAACGGAGCTATAGGCTTAGTATTAAGACTTTAAGAGGAATATATTATTTAAGGAATCTAGGGACTAGCGAGATAAGTTATAAAAGAATATCTAGATTACTAAAGAAATAAACTAATAAGGCATAAGCTATACGGAGGGCTACAACCTATTAAGACACCAGAGAGACCATAGGAAGTTATATTATAGGACTTTATTATTAAGTTACTAAAGTTAAAAGATCCTATTATAGGGCAAGATTATAATGCGATTTTAGTAATAGTGGACAAGCTTATAAAGTAGGGGTACTTTATAGCGTATACAGAAGAGATGTCAGTAGAAGATGTTGCTAAAATCTATATTAAGGAAGTGTTTATAAAACATAGAGCACTAAGTAAGGTTATATCAGACAGAGATCTAAGATTCGTAATAGTATTTTAGGAGGTATTCTTGGTGGAATAAGGGGTTCGCGCAGAAACCTTAACGGCGTATTATCCGCAGACGGATGGATAAATAGAAATATTAAACTAGACACTAGAACAGTATCTAAGGCACTATATTAATTACATATAAAATAATTGGGTATTATTACTACTAGTTACACAGTTTGCATACAATGCAACACCATAAGAAGAAATAGGGACATTACCGTTTAAGGCGAATTATAGGTATAAGCTAAGGTTATTATTATCGCCACGTTAAGTAAGGAAAACAAGTAGCACAGCTAAGTAAAGAATAGAGACGTTAATAAATCTTTATATAGACCTTAAGGAAATAGCTAAACTAGTATAAGAACAAATAAAAAGGTACTATAATGCTAGGAGATCTAAGGGACCAGATCTTAGGGAGGGAGATAAAGTATAGCTACTACACAAATTTTTTAAAAGTCGATAACTAAGTAAGAAGTTGGACTACGTTAAACTAGGACCTTTTAAAATCATATAAAGAATTTTATTGGTTATATATAAACTAAACCTACTAGCTAAAATAAAAATCTACCCTATATAGCACGTCGCAATACTAGAACCAGTATACGGGAATATTAAACTACTAGTCTATAAAGCAGATACGTATAGAGGGCAAGAAGAAGACAAATAGTAAGTTTTAAAGATTATTAGTTATAAGGACGTAGATAACAAAACGTAGTATAAAGTAAAGTAGATAGGCTATAGTAAGACTACCTAGGAACCACTAGGTAACCTAAAGAACGCTATAGGAAAGGTATAGGAGTATTAAAAGAAAGCAGGTTAGGGAGTATTAAAAAAGGATTACTAAAGAACAAGTTACCTAAGGGGGACCTAGGAAGAGCAACTACCGCATTACTCGGAGTTATTTCCTTCTCCAGAAACTCTACTCTCTTATTACCTAGCTTAGCAAGGCCCTGCTTAACCAGCTTCCACTCTTTAGAATAGACCTTCTTACAAACCTTCTTAAGACGGGTTAACTAAGCGGAAGTAGCAAGATGAGACTTAAGAGCCCGTTACTAAGCATTAGTAGCCTCTCACTTAGCGTCTTAAGAATGGCGAAGTTCTACCAGAGCGACCAATAGCTCATTATTAAGCTTCGCAGCGGTAGATTAAACACAAGACCCTATAATAAGTTACTTAGGGAACTTAAAGACTATTAAGAGTTATAGGACGCGTACACTTAGCATTAAAAATAGAGCAAACGTCGCACAATAACCGAATATTTGCTTTAGTGTACTCTAAATAAGAAGAGGGTTATTAAGACAAAGGACTCGCTAACGTAATATACACTAACCCCTCTTTCGCACAATAAGAATATGGAGACGGCATAACCTTACCTAGTAATAGTATGGAGGAGACCGTACGCGCACAACAAAGAGTCAAAGAAGAAAAAGATGCTTTAGGTATAATAAGTAAAAATATTAACCAGATTAAATAAACGGATATCACGCCTCTAGTAAATAACTTAGAGATATTAGGAATCTTTAAAGACGAAGATAAAAAAAAGGGAGATAGTATTACGGACAGCTTAAGTATAATGTTACAACTACTTAGAGAGGAGTTGGAGGAAGCTAGTTAGTTAATATAGGCACGGTCTAGGATAAAACCGGTGGAACTATATAACGAGGAATAGTAGCCAAGGTCACGTAGGGTAATCTATGTAATCTATATAATCTATAAGGTCCGCGACAGAGCGAATAGAGCAGACAGAGTAGACAGAGCAAAGGGATTTCTTAGGCGTAAGGTTGTGTATTTAAAGGACCACAGTCCCTACCCAGATAGTTCTCTCTTTGTAGTAAATCTTAGAATATAATTAGAGTTAATCTATTAGGCAACCACTCCACCAGTTATTATTACGTTATTGACTTCTTGTTTATCTACACACCTAGCCTAATAATAGGACCCACCGTAGTTCTTACTATAAGGTTCCGTTACACCCCTATTGTAATTAAGTCCGATAATAAACGCCTAAAAACTTAAAGTTATATACTTAAGGACCTAATTATTACTAAGTAAACTACTAACCCGCTTAGTAAGGAGTTTACTAATATACTTAACCGCTTACCTTGGCGAGCTTAGATATAATTTTTTAGCTAGCGTTAGAATAATCTATACCGTCTTCCGAATTGCAAAATTACATCTAAGGGCGTTTAGCGAGTTTTGTTAAAATCCTAAATAAAATCCATAAAACAAAGATTATGGATATCTAATTTATTTATATATATAACGCGTTATTATTACCAAAAGTTTATATATTATTTTTAAGACTTAGGGCTTCTAAATAGTACGAATTTTATAATATAACTGTTGCTTAGCCCTAATATTAATTTCGTTAAAGTTAAAAAACGCGTTATTAATAACCTAAGCCTGTATTATATCTTATTAAATAGTCTACTAATATTAATAAAACTATATAGATATGTAGATATCTACTACTTAAAGCTATTACAACACCTAGTAGGTGCTATAGTTAGGCCCTTCCTTGAAAATATCCTCCCTTAGCCCAGAGCTACTATTAGGGCAGTGTTGTATAGAAACACCTAATACCGCGTTTTAGTTTCAGTTTTAGTTTCATAGCCTCTTGTGTCAGTTTCATATTAAACGTTTTAATACATTTTACGTCTATATATATAAGAATAAAGGGTAACTAGGAGCGGCTAGTTTCTAGGGCAACAGGTTCTAGGGTAACAGGTTCTAGGGCAACGGGTTCTAGGGCAATAGGTTCTAGGGCAACGGGTTCTAGGGCAATAGGTTCTAGGGCAATAGGTTCTAGGGCAATATAGCTATATTTACAACCAGCTTCTACCCCTCCCCTTAAGGCGAGCTGCGATTTTTGTACGCTATTTAATTTTGCTTAATCGCCACTAACTGTATATAGCAATCGTAGCGAACGCCCATGCTTGGCTGTAAGAACTTTAAGCTGTTTACACTCCACAGTAACTATCGTTATCTTTATTAAATACCATAAAGTTTCCACCCCAACGATAATAACAAATTTGAGCGCTGTATTCGCGTTTTAGTAGCTGTTATAAGTCCACAATATAGGCGTAGGCGTAGGCAAAAGGGGAAGGAAAGAAACTTTAATAAGTTGTTAAAAGGAAGGAGTTAACAGTTCTCCTAAAAAACCAAAATGGCCCTTACGTTCAGCCATAGGCGTTCGCTACAATTACTATATACAGTTAGTGGCGATTAAGCGAAATTAAATGGCGTACAAAAATCGCAGCTCGCCTTAAGGGGGGGGTGGAAGCTGGTCGTGAACATAGCTGTAGGTTCCGGGAGGGAAAACCTTAAACGTATAAAACAGTTTAAAACATCTTAAATTAAACAAGGTTTAGTTTTATATGAACCCGCACAGCTAAAACGTTTCAAACACACTGAAACCGGTACGTTTCTATACATCCCTGTATTAGGGGGTAAGCTTCGTATAGAGCTTCGTGAAAAGCTTTATGCAGAGCTTTATACAGAGCTTCGTGCAGAGCTTTGTACAGAGCTTCGTGCAGAGCTTTGTACAGAGCTCCGTGCAGAGCTTTGTGCAGAGCTTCATGCAGAGCTTCGTGCAGAGCCACATGCAGGCGTGCAGACGTGTAGATATGCAGACGTGCAGACGTTCGTACGGGCGATCAATTGCAGAGACGTTTGTAGAGATGATTGTATAGGCAATTGATCAATTGTATGGGCGTTCGTACGGGCGTTCGTACGAGCGATTGTAGAACCTTCCTAGTATATTAGTGCTGCGTGTTAGTAGAGCTTTTAAGCCCTATATAGGGCTTCAAGCAGAGCCTCGAGTAGAGCTTCGGGTAGAGCTTCGTGCGGAGCTTCGTGCAGAGCTTTTGCAGAGCTTTAGTAGAGCTCTATACAGAGCTCCATGCAGAGCTTCGTGCAGAGCTTCGTGTAGAGCCTCCGCAGAGCTTTATACAGAGCTTCGTGTAGAGCCTCCACAGAGCTTTGTGCAGAGCCTCCGCAGAGCTTTGTGCAGAGCCTCCGCAGAGCTTCGTGCAGAGCCTCCGCAGAGCATTGTACAGAGCATTGTGCAGAGCATCCTGCAGAGCATCCTGCAGAGCATCCTACAGAGCATCGTGCAGAGCTTCGTGCAGAGCTTTGTCTAGAGCCTCCGCAGAGCTTCGTGCAGAGGTAGAATTGTGGCCTCTACCGCAACGACTTCCTCTCAACGTCGCGCGGGTATAAGGAGCTGAGGATCTCATAACTTATAGAGTAGGCTTTTCTCTATAATTTGGTGTAATTTTAATGTTAACAGGTATTGTGGGAGGGTAGATCAATTTCGTTAAAGTTAATAAGGTCTTCTTATATAAACTATATTTAGGTTTCCTGTAGATCTTGCTAAAGTCCCTTAGACCAAGAAAACGATTGCCGTCCTAAATCATCTTAGCGGACGGTGCGGATATTCCTATATCCGCATAATTAATTTCTTGGTCTAAGCTTCTGACGTAACTTAACCACCATTTTTAACAGAATGCGAAGTTCTTTAAAGCTAAATAAATCTATAATTGTGTTTATATTAAAAAATAAACGGACGGTTTAACGTATAAGGTTATTATTACCACTCGCTTACCTCTTACACTAGCTTATTAGTTTAATAGGCTATATAAAGAATATAGTAAAGATAAGGTACTCCGCTGTGTAGCTAGTATATTTAATATTAAAAAGGCCAAGGCCAGGCAACCCTTTAACACTAATAACTCTAAGTAGATCCTACTTTATATCTTCGCATTAATTAGGCTATCCATTAACCTATAGCGCGTAAATTACACTATTATGGTTAAGCTAAGCTATAAGCTCTTAGAGGTAAAGCAACTGTTTACTTAAACAGATTAATAAGAACAGACTAAGCCCGTCTACTATAGTACTATTATAGCTAATTGGAAGTTAAGTATTAAGCAGAGGATATTAAAGTTAACTAAATTTACATTGTTACTATAGAAGTTAGTATATAAGGAGAAGGCTGATTTAAGTTTAAAAGCAGGCTAAGGCAAAAAGAAAAACACCAAGACTATTTAATGCTAGTAATAATTATAAAAGTATAATATAACTATAGATAGTTCCAAATACTATATATAGTTGCTATATAGCAAAACCTGTTATAATTATATAGTGGCGTATACGCGGGCCAAGAGACTTGTCTTTTAGTAACTTATAAGTAGCAGTATAGCGTATATAATAATTATTCATTGCTTAACGTCTGATTCAGATCCCTATTGGGCCCACACGGACTACTCCTTATTTACATATAGGGAGAAAACTCTATTTGAGAAAATAAGAAAACCCCGTAATCCATCTCCCCGCCTTTTAGGACTTGCATACAGGGCGCCTATAAGTTACCTATAGTGCTCTACTACCTTACTTTATAACCTCCTTGGGAACCACTGCTGCTGTAACAAGCCTACGGACGCGCTAGTATCGCAAACTTAACTCTACTACTGTAGAGTTATCAAGGGGCGCCTGGTACTTGCCCCTTTGCCTTCTATTACTATTTCCTTTGCAACCTGGAACTGGTCTAGTATATTTTAGCTAATAAGCCACTGGGTAACCGCCTTAAGACCTTTTTATATTAAGAGTAGTGTATTATAGTTCTCTATACCAGCTACTAAGAGTATTGCTTCTCAGTTAGTGCGTAGGGGGCATAGTAGTATTACGTATTTTAGTGTCTGTTTTAGCCAGCTATATTTGCATCTTAGGCTACCTACTAGGATACCCACCTAGTAGAGCCAATCTTTTAGTTCTATTATTCCTGTTCTTAAGAGTGTTGCTATTATATTTTCCGCCTTTGTTAGGCCTTCTTGGAGCCCTTAGGTGTTTACCCCCTATGGTATTAACTATACTACAGCTTAGGTTCCTCTTGCCTAAAACAGCCTCTATACCTTTAACTCCTATATACCTCTCCAGTGTTAGTCCAACCAGTGTTATATTACGGTAGATAGTTTTCTAGTACTCTTTTATGCTCTACTTTAGCTCCTTTCTCTCTCTTACTGTTATCTTTATTAATCTCTTACGCGTCTCCCTTCCTCCTCTATATGGGCCTAGGCCCTAATATGGCACCATTCTTCTTCTGCTTTCTTTACCTGTTTCTTTAACATATCTTCCCTACTTTAGGGTTGTTGGTTTGTTCTCCTATAGGGCACCCTAAGGTCACTCCATAGTTTATTTAGGCGTGTCTTAATATACTTTATAATATTAGAGTTGCGCTCCCTTTATACCTTTTACATTATAGCGGCTTTAATATATAATTGTAGGGGGGGGATATTAGCTTCCTTCTTAAGCAGTACTGTGGCCGTTCGCTTATACCTGCCTATTATACTCTAAAGATAAGCTATTTGGACCTTTTAGAGTGGTTTAAGGAGTAATTTAGGGGGGCCTTTTTTAGATTCTTCTATAGCCCAAATACTAGATCTATACGTTATGGTTAGCCGGACAACTGCTATATATAGTAGGCGTGACCTCTGGAAGTATGGACCCTATATAGAATTAACAATCCTGGATATTGTAATGTACTATACTTGGCCCTTACGGGCCGCTTATAATATATATGCGCTCTACTAGAGCTTGCTATTTACCTATACTCCTAATACCCTTAGGCCTTAAACTGGTTAACCCCTAAAGCCTTAAATATAAATTACATACTAGAGATCTGCAGATTGGTTGCGTTTTCTTATAAAGTAGATTAGCTGGTATTTCTCTAGTAAGAATTGGACTCCGTGTCGTCTTGCCTATTCTATATAGGTGTTATAAGCTTTCTCTAGTGTTCTGCAATTCTCTGCGGCTATTGGGCCGTATATAATTAGGTTTGTGTCGTTAATAAAGCCTATCCCCTAGGTTGCCCCTTCCTTAAAGGAGTTAAGTAGGTTGCTTATAAAGAAAAGAAAGAGTATAGGTAAGAGGGGTAATCCTTATAGTATTCCTATTATGACTATAATGGGGGGGCTCTGGTATCCGCTAAAGATTAGTGATATTTCTTTCTAGCCTATAAATCCTTAAACAAATTATATAATCTATTCTGGAAAGCCCTTTGCCCTAAGGATGTATAGGAGGCGCTTATAGGGTATATTATTATAGGCACCACTAATATCTAAGCTAAGCATTAATACTACAAAGTCCCTTTGCATCGCCTATATAGACTTAATAGTGGTAGCAAGTAGCGTAAGTGCTAATAGTGTTAAGCGGTTCTTTCTTGCCCCTATTTAACTTTATGGTAATAGGGCGTGTTCCTTAGCCGTGTCTGCTATATAGTCCGCTATTACCCTTTCTAAGATTTTGCTAAGGGTGTTTTCTAAGGTAATAGGGCGGTAGCTTCCTAGGATTAAGTAATCTACTTTACCTTCTTTTTATAGGACAACCGTCGTTATGGATCTTCTAAGTTATAGGTAGTAGCCTATAGCAAAGCATGCTTTAACTATATCTGTAAGCTAAGGTGCTATAAGTGGTCCATAGGTTTTTAAGGCCTTATTTAGAATTCTATCTAGTCCTAGTACTATATTATTTAAAAGGCGGCTAATAGTTCTAGCCATTTCCTTTGTTATTATATCGCTGTTAACCTATAGGCGAGTCACTGGTGTTTTACCCATAATATTACTAAGGTCTGCTAGAGCTGGTTAGGGGAAGAACCTTTTTATAAGGATCTTTACCTTCTTATTGTTGTTGTTAGTGGCCTGTGTTTCCCCTGCTCTTTATAGGAGTAGTAGGTATAGGTCTTCTACTAGGCGCCCTACCTTTTTCTTTAACTATTTTGCTATGGCCCAAAGGCCCTTGTTATAGGGGAGGCTCAGGTTAGAAGTATACTTATTTATAAACCGTCTCTAGTTGTTTCTTGCTTCTTTTTTTAGGGTATTCTTTAACTGGTTTCTCGTATCTTTGTATCATCTCTTATCTTTAGGGTTGTGGCTGCTTGTGTATTTCCTTCTTGCTCGTCGTTGGCTAGCAATAAGAACCGCGCATTATACGGACCACGCGTGTCACACATAGGGGCCTGGTTTTAAGACTAGGCAGTGCTCTTCTAGCCTATTTTTAATCGCTGCCTGGATCCTTTCTAGTCTTTGGTTAATTTCCTTAGGGGTAGCTAACAAGCCTCGCTCGTTTAGTATTAGGTAGTAGGTAGTTATATATTAGCTAGTAATATAGTAGAGTTTAATATACCTACTTATCTAGGCCTCTACCCCAGTTTTCTAGTGCTTTGGTCCCAATCTATAAGCAGTTAGCTGCTACTACCAATTATAGGGAGTTTTACCAGTTCTTTTAGATATCTTATAACGGTATTACCTAAGTGCTAGTCTACCCCCTAGTAGTCTGTATAAGAGTTTCCTCCTAGAGTTAGTACGCTTTTGCACGGCTTAGGAGCCTTCTATAGCCTCTAGTTTTACGCCTTTCTTTATTATTTCCGCTAGTGTGGGCATAAGCTGCTATTTCTAGGGGTCGCAACTCCTATCTTCGCGCCTACTAACGTAATCCTATAGGGGCGTCGTAGCTGCATCCTATAATATAGTTGGGTATACCTTCTATAGACAAGGCTAAGCCACTGCCTCTCCCGCCTAAGTAACTCCTGTTTGCTCCTTAAGTATATTTTACTGGCAAGCCGCCCTAGAGGCGAACGGTTCCGTCTATTAATATACTAACACGCGTATCCGTTCTCTTAAGCCACGTAGTAGTCTCTTTAGCTAGGGTGTAATCCTGCCTACCTACCAGGTGCACCAAAGGTCAGAGCCTAGTTAAGGGGTAAGGTCCTTAGAGCTAGCAGTAGCTACTATATACTACACCCCGCGGGAAGCTAGTAGCAATATAGGGGCATAACACCCTATATACTACTAGTTCCCGTTTCGCGTTGCCTATAAGAGTTTCCTTATAACAGGCCGACCGTGTCTTGCAGGAGAGGGGCTGTAGAGATACTAGGTCCTGCACTAGACGACCTACTCTCCCCTCTCCTACTAACCAAGCTTGTGTCCCCTAATTTTATAAGCTGGCCTATGTCTCTAACTGTTAAGACCTTGTCCAACTGGCCTATGTTTCCCCTATAGCCTCCCCCATATATATGCATTAGGTTGCGTGCACTACGCCTATTAAGACCCTCCTGTAAGTCGCCTTATATATATACGTATCAGGTTGCGTGCACTACGCCTATTAAGACCCTCCTGTAAGTCGCCTTATATATATACGTATCAGGTTGCGTGCACTACGCCTATTAAGACCCTCCTGTAAGTTACCTGTAAGTCAACTATAGGTTAACTGTAAGTCGACTAAGTTATACGCTATAGGGCCGTTAAAGCTGGCCTATGTTTCCACTGCCTAGAGCTTTACCTGTGTTTCCACCTTATTAAGCCATCTAGTTGCTGTCGCGTCACTAATACGTTACTGTTGCGTCGCTGTTGTCTAGGTTGCGCGCACTATGCCTATTAAGACCCTCTTCTAAGTTACTTAGGTATACCGGATACCAGATAGGCCCTCGTAAAGGGGCCTTAATAAGTTCTCTGGGTAGGGCCTTAATAAGTTCTTTACGGTGGCCTTAGGGCCTTAATAAGTTTTATATAAAGTATCTGCGACGCGTTAACCTTAACAAGTTCTTATAAAAAGAGGTTCCCTACGCCCTTACCATATCCTCTTGGTCTTAGAGCTAGTGCAAGCCCAAGGGTGTCCTATTATACGCCTAGGGCGCGTCCACGTTAACTGGCTAAATAAGGCCAGTTTCGGGCCTGGCTGCGAGCCAGGTAGTTATACGTCGGGCAGTTTTCGTATCCCAGTTTCCCTTAATAGCCCCCCTAGATGGTATAGCAGGAGCCCTAAGCAGGGGCAGTAGGACTCCTGGTGTTGTTAAGGGCGATGTACGCGTCACAGGCTCAACACCACAGAGTCGCAACACCAGCACGCGCAGCGCGCTGCAACGGCTCTCCTCCATCGCCTCTACACTTAGCCATCATAAGGAATGATTTCCCGATAATGTTTCCACCCGCGGCGACGTGCAGTAGGGCTTCGCGGGCGTATAGCGTATATAGTAAACTTAGTTAACCAAAACATTTCTAGTATTATTATTTCTAAAAGAGCATTAAGCTGTGTTACGGGACTAATACGTATTGTTATAATTTGGCTTATAAGCATACGTGTAAATATAAGCACGGACCTAACCCCTAAGTAACTTGTATATATACTACCTTACCTCCTATATAGATCTTTACGCGATATTAATTATATACTTTCACCTTATACCTTAATAGTTAGCTTATACCGTAATAGTCGGCTTATACTATAACAAGCTATAGCTTACAGCACTATTATTATTAAAGCAGCGTTTAGCCGTAAATTATAGCATTGTTATTGGCGGTATAGTATATAGCCGCAAAATACAACTAAATATAACTAAATGCCGAAATTACTAGATTAGTATAAACCTAACTTAAGATGCTAGTAAAAAAATTTATAATATAGAGCCTTAGCAAGATTTTTACAGGGGTAGTAACTTTAATATTTATTAATAAAGTATATATAAAATATAAAAATTATTAAAATTATTAAAATTATAAAAATTATAAAATTATACTTTTATATATGCTTACTAATATTAATAAAGTATATATAAAATATAAAATTTATAAAATTTATACTTTTACGTATGCTTAGTAATCTTATAGTTAGCACTTAGTAGCTAAATGCTAGTACTTAGTTATAAATACTGTATTTGGCGGCTAAATGCTAATACTTAATTATAAATGCCGCATTTGGCTGCTAAATGCTAGAAAGTGCTGAAAATGCTAAAAAATGCTAAAATGGCAGAAAAGTAAAATTTAATGCTAGTAAATTTTTTCCTGACGTTACTCTTATCTAGTCTTATAACTTAGATATTTATATTACTATAACCTAGTATAGGCACTTCTAAGCTGCTAATAATAACGTATTTATAACTTAGGGCTTTCCTAAAGTTATAGAAGCAAAAAAGATTATTAAAAATATAGAGAGTAGTTCTTAAGTTAAAAACAGTTAATAGCTTTAATGGATAGAGTTAACCGGTGTAAAACAATTCTAGGAATATTATATTAGCTTTTCCCTTAATCTTAACTATCTCTTAACTCTTATCCTAACTCTTATTCTATTATTATTAAGCTTTGTCTTCTTATTCTTTAAGTCTAATTTTAGTAACTAGATTAGTAAGATCCTTATTCTATTCTACCTTCCTTAATACCTTTTTAATATAAGTATCTCTAATTATAACCCCTATAGGTCTCTTATTTTTAAATAAATACTAATAGTCCTAAAGGGAGTATTCTTGTATTCTATACGCTAGGCACTTAGGTATTAGCTTCTTATAGGATATCTCTTTATCCACTAGTATCCCAGCTCACTTTAAGCGGCTCTTATATACTAAAGCCTTTCCTCTTTATAAACCTTTAGTAGTATTAAAGTAATCCTTAATAGCTTGCTCTACGAAGTCTATATTAAAGATACTCCCTCTTATAATAGTATTAGCTTTCTTTAAGGGTATTCTAAGTCCTTTTTATAGCTCCTTTGCTACTCTATAGTATTTAGAAGATCTTAACTTCTAAGGGTTATTTAACTTAGTAGTATACTTTATATAGTAGGCATTACTAAAAGGTTAAATAACTTCTGCTAATTCTTAAAGCCAGATTCCATTAGACATTTAAGGGATATTATACTTCTCTCCTAGCACTATTATATATTCCCATTAATCTAGCTATTAGTTTAACTTTAATAAATATTTAAACTGTTACGGACAGCTTAAGTACGATGTTACAACTACTTGGAGAGGAGTCAGCAGAAGCTAGTTGGTTAATATAGGTACGGTTTAGGATGGATCCAGTAGAACCATGTGACGAGGAATAGTAGCCGAGGTCACGTGGCATAATCTGTGTAATCTATGTGATCTATATGGTCTGTGGAATAGAGTAGATAGAGTATACATACCTTACAGAGCGAAGGGATTTCTTAGGCGTATGGTTATGTATTTAAAGGACCATAGTCCCTACCCAGATAGTTCTTTCTTTGTAGTAAATCTTAGAATATAATTAGAGTTAATCTGTTAGGCAACCACTCCACCAGTTATTATTACGTTGTTGACTTATTGTTTGTACCTATATACCCAGCCTATTAACAAGTCCATTGTAGTACCCCTATAAGGCTCTATTATACATTTACTACCAAGGTTACGGTATTAAAACATAAGGAGTCAAACAATATGCCACCAAAAGCACTAGTCATAACTACAGTAGCAACGACCTTAGGGTTAAGAGATACTAGTATAGCAGATACTAACTCACAAATGGTTACGCGAGGACAGTTATAAGAGATGGTTAATTAATTGTTAGACAATAATAGGATACTTAAAGAATATATTAACGGCATCGGAGCAGTAAAGGTTAAGTTACTATTGATTAAATAGTTCTTAGGGGAAAGATTAAAACTTAAAGGGTTTCTTACGTAAATGCACTTTAAGGTTATGTAAGAGGGAGTAAAGTTGGTAACACCTATAGACTAAGTGGCATACATAGGGTTGTTCTTAATAGGAAGAGCACTTAAGTGGTTTAAACCTTACCTTACCAAAATATAAGTGAATGGAATAATAACTGCTAACTAGGATATATAGTATATATTTACTAGTTGGAACGGGTTCGCGGAAAGGTTAACACAGATATTTAGTAATTTAGAGGCATTAACCACAGCAAAATATAAACTTTAGAACCTAGTATAACGAACTTTAGTAATTAAGTACATAACATAGTTTTAGACACTTGTAATATAGGTTAAGTAGAATAATAAGGCGCTTATAGTACAGTATAAATAGGGACTTAAGGCTAAAGTCTAGGACGCAATTATCCTAATAGAAGATGCGGATACTCTAAGAGATTTAATAGATTAAGTAATAAAGATTAATAATAGGATCTATTAAAGGGAACAAGCTAAGAAATGGTAAGATAGGGTTCCATAGTTATATAAGGCGCAGAGTACGTAACAATAAATATAGAGTTAAAAACTATGGAATGGCGCAGAGCTAATAGACCTAAGTGGTACTAGAGAATCCAAGAGATGGATAAAGAAACTATAGAAACCTAGAGGTTAGGGATTAAGTGATTATAGGACCCTAGAGCAGAGGCTAAACCAAGGATCTTAGCAGTAGAAGATATTTAGGCGGACTCTATAATAAAAAGAATGGTTTTAAAATAGAGCTTATATAAATTGTGGAAAGAAAGGTTATTTTACTAGAGACTATAGAGGTAGTTAGAGTAACCACGTAGTAAAGGGCATAAGGTTGTTAGAGTATAATAATATAAATATAGGAGCATTATGCGGAACCAAGGAGTGTTTAATTAGATACTTTACGTTTTATTATAATAACGCATGCCAAATTTATAAGGATGCTAAGTATGGCGTAAGCTATTAGCTATAAGAGCTAGAGTTAAGAGAACTTAAAGGAACTAAAGAGTTAAACAAAAAACAGGATTAACTTTATAAGCTAGATTAAGATGTTATAGTAATATATAGATAAAGATCAGCAATAATGATAATGGAGTTAGAGTACTTATTAATTAATAGTAATAAGGAAGAAAGTAAGGCTAACTGGGAGCACTTAAACCTTGGTAACGCAATAGAAGCAGAGATTAAGACCTCTATAGAACGAGAATTAATAACGGATATAATAACACCATTAGATACAACATTTATTACTTTACAAGATAAAAGGAGCAACGTTTAGAGGAAACTAGGCAAGCAGACAACTACTAGTGCCAGATTATTACTTAATAAAGACAAAAGGCCACAGGCTTAAGACTCTTATAATGAGATAAGAGACGCTTAAAATTCTTAAGACGAGATAAGACATACCTAAGATTTATAAGAAGTAATAAGGAAGGCTTAAACACCCATAATAGACGAAAACTAATAGGAAAGAGTAAAGGCTTAGTTTAAAGGCAAATAAATGAGTATAGGACGCAAGTTTAAGAACTATGAGTTTAGGGAATAAGTAAGAACATCTGTTCTAAGTAAACGTAGTATTTAGCTTAAAGATTAAAAAGTTAATACTAGGATAAAGAAGTAAGAGGACTTTAAAGATCCAGCTATAAGACGCAGAAAATAAGAAACTATGGATGAGTTTAGGGCAAGAATTATTGTATAGTAAGAACAAAAGCTAGACTAAAGGTCTATAGTAGGTCGTGCAAGGGACAGAGTACCCACACAAAGAATTACTAATAGGCCTAAGGCAGGTACGCCTAGAGTAAAGTGGTTAAGCGAACTAGAACAGGAAGAAGATTTAGAAATTCCAACTAGGTTTAAAGAAAGACATACTAAAGGATATTATAACGCAGCGATAATAAGGTACTTTCTAACAAATAGACTATATATACTAAACCAGTTATACGGAAAGTGGTATAGGCAATAACACACTAATAAATAGGAAGATTTCTATATATAGCTAAACAAAAAAGTTGTCTAAGACCAACCTATTACAGAGAAACGCATAAATTATATTAAAGGGGTATTAATTATGACGTTAAGGAACCTAGAAGAAGGATCCAGAGACTAGAGAAGTAAGTAATAAATCTTAATACCCGTAATAGAAATACCAGAGGTTAGGTTAACACGGTATAGGTTTAAACTTAAGAATAAAGATAAGCTAAGAGTTGACCTAAAGCACCTAGTATATTATACAATATTGTGGATAGCTTGTATAGATAACACGTATAATATATATAGAGCACCCAAGGATAAAAACTAGAAATACCTAGTAAGAATATATTGGGCACTAGACGAAAAACGGTTTAGGGATGCTAAGTATATGCATAGATGGCACCTAGTAGAAGTATAGAGTTAAGGGGACCTAATACTTTAACTAGGAAGATTCCTTATAGAAGAATGCCTAGACGGAAGACAGTAGTGGAGTTATCCAGAAAACACTTATCTGTAGCATATAGAGGAAAAGAAAAGAACTAAGTATTGGCCTAAAGAGGACTAAGTATAAATAGGATTTAGTAGCCAATAGTTAGGAAAAGGGGAGGCCTATAGGACTAGAGGGAACTAGTAGTAGAGCCTTAGACCCTTAAGGGAATTTAAGGTTAACACCTAAATTTATAAGTTAAATGGCAAGATTAGCAGTTTAAAGCGTTAATAGATAGTAGAGTAATAAGGAACCATATATCACCAGCAGTAGTAGAAAGGATGGGGTTACTATATAGACAAAAGGAACACCTATATCCACTTATAACAATTTTAGGAGATTAAATAGCCTATAGAGGAGGCATTATTAATCTTAAAACAGGACCTATTTAGTTAACTATTAAAGGGAGACAGGTTAAGATGTCTTTTAATATCCTATCGTTAGGGAAGGATAAGGCAAAACTAAGAATACCTTAGTTATAGAAGTATAATCTAAAGATTAATTGGGTTATAGGTTAGGTTAATATTAGAGATACTTAACAACATAAAGTATAATAGTAAACTAAGTTAGTATAGTACTAGGTTAGAGCAACGTATAAAGAGACTAAGCGAAGCTTAAGTTATATACCAAAAAGATACCATAAGTATGGTAAAAAGTTATGGTTACTAGAAAGTGAAAAGCTGTTAGAATATATAGCGTGGGACTATAAGATAGAGTTAGAACTAGAAATAAGTCTAAGGTTCTTTCTAACCTATAAGCTTACTAAAACTAAGTTAGTGGCGCTTAAGGAGTTTATCCAGAAGAACTTATAAAAGGGATATATTAGACCGTTATAGTTGTTAGTAGCATATTTAATACTATTTATCCTAAAGAAAAACGGAAAACTTAGGATGTGTATAGACTATAAACAGTTGAACAGTATTACTAGAAAGGATAGGTATCTTTTACCCTTAATTAGCGAAATCTAGGACAGGGTAGGTAATGCGTAAATCTTTATAAAGATAGATCTGAGGTAGGCGTACTATTAGATTAGGATTAAGGAAGGCAATAAGTAAAAGGCAGCCTTTAGGTTAAAGGAAGGACTATACAAACCGCTAGTTATGCAATTTGGGCTTATAAACGCATTAGCAATGTTCTAAAAATAAATTAATAGTGTGTTAGGAGAACACCTTAATAAGTTTATTATAGTATATCTTAATAATATTATTATCTACTTAATAAGCAAGAAGGAACATAAAGAATATATTAAGTAGGTCTTAAAGAGACTATAGAAAGAACAAATACCAGTAGTAATTAAGAAATGTGAGTTCTTTATAAGAAAAACTGATTTTATAGGATTTATTATTAAACTAGGAAAGATTAGCATAAACCTAAAGAAAGTTAAAGCTATAGTAAGCTGGTAAGAACTAGAGAATGTTACACAGTTAAGATTATTTTTAGGGTTTTGCAATTACTATAGGAGGTTTATAGCGCAGTTGTTAAAAAGTATTAAGCCGTTTATAAGGCTAATAAAGAAAGAGGAACCGTAGGTTTGGAAAGAGGAATAAAGAAAACTGTTTAAAGAACTTAAGGAGTTATTTACCTAGGAACCAGTCCTTAAGATTTATTAACTAAAGTTAGAAACGGTTGTTAAGACAGATATATTAGACTTCGCACTAGGAGTATACTTACTATAGAAGCATTAGGACGCATAGCATCTAGTAGCGTATTATAGTAGAAAAATAACACCACTAGAGTTAAACTATAACATTTATAATAAGGAGTTGTTAGGTATAGTTACAGCACTTAAGGAGTAGAGAGCATTCTTATAAGGTATAGAAAAACCATTTATGGTTAAAACAGACTATAAGAATTTTACGGGATTTCTAACAACAAAAGAGCTAAACCAAAAGTAAGTTAGATAGGCGGAAATGCTTATAGAATATTACTTTAAAATTTGGTATACTAAAGAAACTAAAAATGCAAGAGTAGATGTATTTAGTAGAAGGGCAGAACTGTAGAATAAGGAAAAGCCGTTAGGGGCTTTACTGCGAAAGGATTAAGATGGATTAATTAGGTATAATTATCTGAAAATTATAGTAACTAAAGAAAGTTAAGTCTACGAGTCACTAGAGGGAGAGTGGACGCAGAAAATCTGAAATATATAGGTAGAGGATCTAGATACGGAATAGTATAAAAATAGAGAAGTAATTTATATTCTAAGAGCTATTGCAAAGGAGTTTATTGAGTTATTTTATAAAGGACTAATATAAGGACATAGTGGAGCTATAGGCTTAGTGTTAAGACTTTAAAAAGAGTATATTATTTAAGGAATCTAGGGACTAGTAAGACAAGTTATAAAAGAATGTCTAGATTATTACGGAGGTGCGTTTCAAAAGTCTTTGCCGCCCCTTATTAGGCGGTCTTATGGGCGGTGGCTGCCTAAAGGTTGGTAGGGCAACGGGCTAGAAGCCGCCCAATGGCGCCTAAGGGCCCCCAGAACCGGCTTGGAATGCGCCCAATTTTCGGCTACATGCGGGCTCTTTAGGCTCAACCCAGGCAGGGCCGGCAAAGACTTTTGAAACGCACCTCCGTAGAAGAACAAACTAACAAGGCATAAGCTATATAGAGAGCTACAACCTATTAAGATACTAGAAAGACCATGGGAAGTCATATTATAGGACTTTATTATTAAGTTACCAAAGTTAAGAGATCCTATTAGTGGACAAGATTACAACGCAATTTTAGTAATAGTAGATAAGCTTATACAGAAGAAATATTAGTAGAGGATATTACTAGAATCTATGTTAAGGAAGTGTATACAAGACATAGAGCACTAAGTAAGGTTATATTGGATAGAGACTTAAGATTTATAGCAGCGTTTTAAAAGGTATTTTTAGCGGAACAAGAAGTTTACGCAGTAACCTTAATAGCGTATTATCCGCAGATAGATAGACAAATAGAACAATTAAACTAGACACTAGAATAGTACCTAAGGCATTATATTAATTATGCATAAAACAATTAGGTATCGCTATTACCAGTTATATAGTTTATATATAACACAACACCATAAGAAGGAATGGAGATATTACCATTTAAGGCGAATTATGGATATAAACTAAGGATATTGTTATTACTATGTTAAGTAAAGAAAACAAGTAGCACAGCTAAAGAAAGAATGGAGATATTAATGACCCTTTATACAGACCTTAAGGAAACAGCTAAACTAGTATAAGAATGAATAAAAAGGTACTATAACGCTAAGAGATCTAAGGGACTAGATCTTAAGGAGGGAGATAAAGTGTGGCTACTATATAAAAATTTTAAGAGTTAATAATTAAGCAAGAAGTTAGACCACGTTAGACTAGGACCCTTTAAAATTGTGTAAAAGATTTTATTAGTTATGTATAAGTTAAACCTACTAGCTAAAATAAAAATCTACCCTATATAGCACGTTGCGATGCTAAAGCCAGTATATGGAAATGTAAAGCTACTAGTCTACAAGGCAGACACGTATAGAGGACAAGAGGAGGATAAATAGCAAGTTTTAAAGATCATTAGTTACAAGGACGTTAATGGTAAAACATAGTATAAAGTAAAGTGGATAGGCTACAGTGAGACTACCTAGGAACCACTAAGTAACCTAGAGAATGCTATAGGAAAGGTATAGGAGTATTAGAAGAAAGTAGGTTAGGGAGTATTAAAAAAGGATTGCTAAAGGATAAGTCACCTAAGGGGGACCTAGGAAGAGTAACTGCTATATTACTTAGAGTTATTTCCTTTTCTGGAGATATTACTCTCTCATTACCTAGCTTAGACAAACCCTATTAGACAAGCTTCTACTCCTTAGAACAAACCTTCTTATATACTCTCTTAAGACAAAGCAGTTAAGCGTAAGCAAAGGCGCAGTCTGCTACTTCTACTTAATAAGACACTGGCCTAAATAAGCAGAGCTATAGTTTTTATAAAGCTTAATATCCGTTAGGCCTTTTACTAAATTAGAATAGATCCTAGATCTATAGATCTTACCTTATTTTAGATCTATTACGGATTATATAAATATAAAGTACTTTCTTTTATACTAACTAATAGACTATTTACGTACTAGCGATATATAAACGATATACTCTTTAACTACCTTAATAACTTCTATATAGCCTACGTAGATAATATTATAACTTACTCTAAAAATAAGTTAAAATATAAGGAGTATATTTATAAGGTCCTATAACAGCTCTATAAGGTTAGCCTTTAGGCTAATATTAGGAAATTAGAAATTAGTATTAAGTGTATAAAGTACCTAGAGTTTATTGTTAGTATAGACAGAATTAAGGCAGACCTAGAAAAGACGGCTATAATTAACTAATAGGTACCCCTAAGAACCGTAAAAGGGGTATAGTTATTCTTAGGCTTTATAACTTTTACCAACGCTTTATTAAGAACTATAGTAGAATTGCTTAGCCCTTTAGCTACCTTACCTAAAAAGACCGGCCCTTCTACTTTAATACTATATATAGGCAGGCCTTTAAAGAGCTTAAAAAACGACTAGTCTTTACTCCCTTACTATCACGGAGTAAGTACTAGCGATAATAATATATAGTAAAGTAGATATTATTAAGCTACGTACATAAACTATATAATAAAGTTAAGACGTTATATAAGGAGAAAAGGTAAGAAAACGGGGAGAAAGGGTATATATTATAAATTTAGTTGCTTAGTTAATATATATATGGAGCAGAATAGGGTTTAAGTAGCGGTCCTAGCAGAACTTAGCATAATTTAGTAGACTTAGTAAAACATAGCAGAATGCGGCAGATTGCCATTAGATTGCCATTTCGCGGTTAGTCTCTTCTTACTGCGTTAGTAGAAATAAGTAGATATATATAAGGTATTATAGAGGTGTCCCATAATAGTACCCCCCTTTTAAACTTAAGATTCTATAAAATAGGGCTATAGTAGTTCTAGGTAGAGTTTATAAAAGTCTTCTATAGCTTATATAAGTCTTATAGAGTTTAATGTATTCCTATATAGGCTTAGTAAAGCCTCTCTATTTTATAAGGTATATATATTTACATTTTTATTTATTGTACCTAATGTTGTTAACTCTTTTAATAAAGTACTTATCCTTACTATCTACTTTAACTAGTAGGGGAGGGTCCTAAATCTGTTTAGGCAGGGCATCTAATATAAGGGTAGTAGGATAGAGGACTGACGTATAGAATATAAAGTGGATTTTAACCGTATTAGGGAGCTTTAATTAATAGGTATAGGGAGAAACAACCTTTTTAACCTTATAAGGGCCAGTATTCTTTTAATTAAGTTTCTTAATAGGTTGTTTTATATTTAGATTCCTTATATTTAGCTAGAGGGAGAATTACTATTGACCGGAATTTAAGGTTATATATTGTCCTTAAAAGTCTGGAAAACTGGAGCTCTTGCTACACCCGGTCCAAAAAGACCAAAACCAACCAAAAGAACCCTAAAAAACACCCAGAGAATCCCCCTAAGATACATGCATCGCAGGGGAGGCACACGTTAAACGACGGTGGTTCGCACTCGCGCGCGTCTACCAGAACCACGCCCAGCAATAGCCCTCCACAACAAAAACGGGCGAATACCACACTATAAAGCAGGAAGACCTCTATTAAGAAGGCATCTGATAAAATATAAAGCCTATTAGACGCGTCTAGTATCTATAGTTATAGGGGAGTAACCGTTAGCTATAACAAACTAATGTAGCTAATAGAATAGCTCCGCCAGTCTAGTAAACCTTAGGCGCCCCTTTAGCAAACCCTTAATTAAATCCTCTAAAGGCTAAGCAAAATTAAAAACAAATAAAACCCCTTCTTATTAGCAAACCGTACCTAGGCCACTATAGCTATGCTTCTATAGTATAGGGAACCTACCCCCCTAAAGATAATAACTAGGTATATAATTATAATATAACCAAATATAGAAAAAGTAGAGGGGCTTAAGGGATAATTAGAAACAGAAGTCCTTATAAAGATTTATAAAGAGGTCTATAACGCTATTATAGTCTAATACCTTAGGAGCGGAGACATTAGAGTTACCCTAAGGGACTAATAGGCAAAGGAATAAGCCGTAAGGGCAGGGGACAGGCTAGGAGAACGTACTAATATAAAAGTACTCCGTGAAGATTACCTAGTTAAAGTCCCAGCAGTCCCCCTAAGCCTTAGGGTAAAAAAGGGACACTAGGCAGATAATACAGCAACTATATATAAGATAGTAAAACAAACGGAACGCCTTATACTAGGACTTAAGATTACCCAAATCTAATAGCTTTAATAGGAAAATATAAACCAAGTATATAATAAGAATAATAAGAGGATACAAGGGTCGCCAGAGACTCACTAGGGAGACGCTAGTTAAATATATAGCTCCCTTATTATTAGTACACATATACTAGGAATGCAAAAACTCCTTATCTAAAAAGGTATTATTATAAATGGCCTTATATATAATACAAGGCTCTACAACCACAGACTCCGCCTAGAACGATACTACTACTATATATAATAAGGACACACCTAATCCACATACGCAGCATAGGTGTGCTGCGGCCACTATATAGGCCCCTATAATATAAGACACTGCTTAAATTAAGACTAAATAAAATATATAAACTGCCACCAAAGCATATATAAGGCGTAGGAAAGAGAAGATTATATTAAATACAAAAGACAGAAGACAAGGGCTTAATAGCTACAGGAACAACTGCACGCTAAGTTATATAAATAAAAACAACAGGCGGTAAGCTAAGGGGACATAGGCGCCTCCCCAGCCTTCCCTACCTTTAATACTAGGGGGCTAGGCCAGCCATTCTAAGCCTTAATAGGCCAGAAGCGACGCCGCGCGATATCACCAGACTAAATAGGGATATAAGGGTCACAGAAAACACAAGGGAGAGGACGCCCTATAGGAAGACCCCTATGGACAGCAACAGCAAGCTCAAGACCAGGACAATTAAGAATTAGACTTAACGCAGCAAATATAACATTTACAGCCAACCTATAAAGGGTATATAGCCGATTAGTAAGAATAGGGGAAGAACTAGAGACAATAATAGATTTAGATATAAAAGCACTAGTAGGAATACAAGACACGGAAATGGAAAGCTCTATACAAAATAAATAGTAACTAGGGTGTAAACACAAGAGACAGAAGTTCCAAATATCTTAGAGAAAGTAGAAATAGAAGAAGTAAGGAATAAAGGAGAGACAAAGAACCCCCACTAGGGGTCCGCCACCTATCCATTATATAGTATAACTGCGGCAATACAAACCACCATCTTATAAGGCCCCTACTAGACAGTCTAGACCTAGAGAAATACTATATCCTTACTATACAAGAGCCGTATTATAATACCTATATATAATTAACATACTGCCCCTAAGGATTTTAGCTCCTATATAAACCAAACGCGAAACGGGAACTAGTAGTATATAGGGTGTTGCGCCCCTATATTGCTACTAGCTTCCCGCGGGGCGTAGTACGTAGTAGCCACTGCTGGCTCTAAGGACCTCACCCCTTAACTGGGCTCTGACCTTTGGTGTACCTGGTAGGCAGGCAGGATCACACCCTGGCCGGAGAGACTACTACGTGGCTTGAGAGAACGGATGCGCGTGTTGGTATGTTAACAGACGGAACCGTTCGCCTCTAGGGCGGCTCGCCGGTGAGATATGCTTAAGGAGCAAACAGGAGTTACTCAGGCGGGAGAGGCAGTGGCTTGGCCTCGTCCGTAGAAGGTGTACCCAACTATATTGCAGGATGCAGCTACGACGCCCCCATAGGATTACGTCAGTAGGCGCGAAGATGGGAGTTGCGACCCCTGGAAATGGCAGCTTATGCCTACACCGGCGGAAACAATAAAGAAAGGCGTGAAACTAGAGGCTATGGAAGGCTCCCAAGCCGTGCGAAAGCGTATTAACTCTAGGAGGAAACTCTTATACAGACTACTGGGGGGTAGACTGGCACTTGGGTAATACCGTTATAAGATATCCAAAAGAACTGGTGAAACTCCCCGCAATTGGTGGTAGTAGCTAACTGCTTATAGATTGGGACCAAAGCACTAGAAAACTGGGGTAGAGGCCTGGATAAGCAGGCATGTTGAACTCTACTGTATTACTAGCTAATATATAACTACCTGACCAAAACCGTCAGCCGGATAACCCCGTATGGTTTTCCTTGTCTCCTCTTAACAGAGTGGTGCCCTTAGAGAGGGCCTAGTGACTGGGGCCTAGGCACAAAAGATACCCAGGTATAACACATCCCGCTTTCGTCTTTTGGTATTAGGATAGTAGAACGGATGAATCCCCCTTACGCCTTTGATAGGCCTTAGGGGGGGGGAGGCATGGCGTATATGGCAATGGTCTACAGGAGATAGCACACAGGGGATGGTTAAGATATGGGAAACAACAACAACAAAGACACAGCAATTAATTGGCAAGGCCTGGCTAGGACGTAGTGAACCCTAGCTTGGATAAGCTAGAGAAGGAAGCAGTGGTTCCCAAGGAGTTCGAACATCCAAGGAGGACAGGACGTAGCTGTAAGCCCGCAGGGCCGCTGCTACGGACGGACATGGCAAAGCAGGGGTTTTTCATCCTACTGAGGTGGCTCATAGGGTTTTTCCGTCCCCTACATTAACAAGGGGTTTCTTCCTGTCAATTTATAAGTTTCCCTTGTGCATGGAGTAGTCTGCGTGGGCCTAGATAGGATCCGTATCAGACGTTAATCAAAGAGTTACTACTATAAACCAAAAGCAGCTATATATATGTGCTTTATAATTAGTAAGGCTATCAACCTATCCTTATAGTTATAGTAGGCAGTTAACCTAGATATTGCAGTTATAACAATCTAGACATATAGGGGACTGGTATAAATTATTAATATATATAACCCTAGGGTCAAAGGGGTCCTATAAACAGAGAATATTATATTAGTAATAAGCTTACTAGAAACCAAAGGTATAGAGTCTATCCTATTAGGAGATATAAACCTCTACCACCCATAGTAGAGGGGTATCCATATTGCTGCTAAATAACAGGCGGAGTGCCTACTAAAAGCTATAGATATTTAGGGCCTTAAGCTAGCCACCCCCCTAGGAGCAATTATATAGCAATAAGGCACCGCCAGAAGTACAATTGACCTTATATTTATGGACAAAGGCCTATACCAGAGACTTAAAAGGTATAACCCTAAAAAAGAATGGGTACTTACTTTAGACTATATCCCTATCCAGATATAGCTAGATCTGGATATTAAGGCGTAACCAAACATTAAAAGATACGCAATAAGGAAGCTTAAGGCAGATAGCTTCCTTAGTTTAGTTAAATAATAACTTTAAGACCTAGAAGAAATCCACCTAATACTAAATAAGCGAGGCTTAGTAGTTACCCCTAAGGAAATTAACTAAAGACTAGAAAGAATCCAGGCAGCAATTAAAAATAGGCTAGAAGAGTATTACCCGGTCTTATAACCAGGCCCCTATACGCGACATATATGGTCCGTATAATATACGGTTCTTGTTACCAGCTAATAATAAGCAAGAAGGAAATATATAAGCAGCCATAACCCTAAAGACGAGAGACGCTATAAAGACATAAGAAACCAGTTAAAGAATACCCTAAAAAAAGAAGTAAGGAATAACTAGAGATGGTTTATAAATAAGTACACTACTAATCTAAGCCTCCCCCATAATAAGGGCCTTTAGGCTATGGCGAAATGGGTAAAGAAAAAGGTAGGGCGCCTAGTAGAAGACCTATACCTACCACCCCTATAAAGAGTAGGGGAATTACAGGCCACCAATAACAATAATAAGAAGGTATAGATCCTTATAGAAAGATTCTTCCCTTAACCGGCTCCAATAGACCTTAGTAATATTACAGGTAAAGCATTAGTAACTTACCTATAGGTTAATAGCGACATAATAATAGAGGAAATGGCCAGAACTATTAGCCGCCTTTTAAACAACATAGTACTAGGACCAGATGGGATTCTAAATAAGGCCTTAAAGACCTATAGACCACTTATAGCACTTAGCTTGTAGATATAGCCAAAGCATACTTTGCTATAGGCTACTACCTATAATTTAGAAGATCCATAACAACGTTTATCCTATAAAAAAAAGGTAAAGCAGATTACTTAATCCTAGGAAGCTACCGCCCTATTACTTTAGAAAATACCCTTAGCAAGATCTTAGAAAGGGTAATAGCGGACTATATAGTAGATATAGCTAAGGAACATACCCTACTACCACAAAGCTAAATAGGGGCAAGAAAGAACCGCTTAACACTATTAATACTTACGCTACTTGCTACCACCATCAAATCTATATAGGCGATGCGAAGAGACTTTATAGTATCCATACTTAGCCTAGATATTAGTAGTGCCTATAATAATATACCCCACAAGCGCCTCCTATATATCCTTAGGGTAAAGGGCTTCCCAAAATAGATTATATAATTTATTTAAGGATTTATAGGCCAGAAAGAAATATTACTGGTCTTTAATAGGTACTAGAGCCCCCCTATTACAGTTATAATAGGAATACCATAAGGATTACCCCTCTTACCTATACTCTTCCTTTTCTTTATAAGCAACCTACTTAACTTCTTTAAGGAAGGGGCGACCTAGGGGATAGGCTTCATTAACAATATAAACCTAATTATATACAGGCCAACAGCCGTAGAGAATTATAGAACACTAGAGAAAGCCTATAATACCTATATAGAATAGGCAAGATAATATAGAGTTTAATTCTTACTAGAGAAATACCAGCTAATCTATTTTATAAGAAAATACAACCAATCTATAGATCTCTAGCATACAATTTATATCTAAGGCTTTAGGGGTTAACCAGTTTAAGGCCTAAGGGTATTAGGAGTATAGGTAGACAGCAAGCTCTAGTAGAGCGTATATACATTATAAGCAGCCCGCAAGGGCTAAGCTTAGTATATTGCAATATCTAGGATTGCTAATTCTATATAGGGTCCATGCTTCTAGAGGTTACGCCTACTATATACAGCAGTTGTCCGGCTAACCATAACATACGGATCCAGTATTTGGGCAATAGGAGAAACCAAAAAAGGCCCCCCTAAATCACTCCTTAAACCACTCTAAAAGGTCCAAACAGCCTACCTCTAGAGTATAACAGGCGGGTATAAGCGAACGGCTATAGTACTGCTTGAGAAGGAAGCTAATATCTCCCCCCTACAATTATATATTAAAGCTGCAGTAATACAAAGGATGTAAAAGGAGCGTAACTCTAATATTATAAAGTATATTAAGACACGCCTAAATAAACTATAGAGGGACCCTAGGGTGCCCCACAGGAGAGCAAACCAAATACCCTAAAGTAGGGAAGAGATATTAGAGAAACAGGTAGAGAAAGTAGAAGAAAAATAATACCACATTAAGGCCCAGGCCTATATAGAGAAGAAAGGGAGACACGTAAGAGGCCAGCAAAGATAATAGTAAGAGAGAAAAAGGAGCCAAAGTAAAGTATAAAAGAGTACTAGAAAACCATCTACCGCAATATAATACTAGTTGGACCAACACTAAAGAGGCGCATAGAAGTTAAAGGTACAGAGGCTAACCTAAGCAAGAGAAACCCAAGCCATAGTATAGTTAATGCTATAGGGGGTAAATACCCAAGGGCTCTAAAAAGGCCTAACAAAGGCAGAAAACATAATAGCAATACTCTTAAGAACAGGAATAATAGGACTAAAAGATTAGCTCTACTAGGTAGGTATCCTAGTAGATAGCCTAAGATACAAATATAGCTGGCCAAGACAGACACTAAAATATATAATACTGTTATACCCCTTACGCACTAGCCAAGAAGTAATGCTCTTAACAGCTGGTATAGAGAACTATAATACACTACTCTTAATATAAAAAGGTCTTAAAGCGGTTACCCAGTGGCTTATTAGCCAAAATATACTAAACCAGTTCTGGGTTGCAAAGAAAATAGTAATAGAAGGTAAAGGGGCGAGTAATAGGCATCCCCTAATAACTCTATAGTAGCAGAGTAAAGTTTGCAATACTAGCGCGTCCGTAGGCTTATTACAGCAGCAGTGGTTCCCAAGGAGGTCAAAAAGTAAGGTAGTAGAGCACCACTAGTAACTTATAGGCGCTAAGTAGGCAAGTCCTAAAAGGCGGGGAGATAGATCACGGGGTTTTCTCAAGTTAAGTCTTTCTTAAGTTGAGTTTTCTCCCTATATATAAATAAGGAGTAGTCCGCGTGGGCCCAATAGGGATCCAAATTAGACGTTAAGCAATGAATTATTATTATTATTATTATTATTATATTTGGCTAGACAAAGTTACTAATTTAGTAGGCTGGTATTAGGGTTTAGTTCTTATTTAATACGGCTTTATAGATAGATTAGGCCTATATTATTTTATTAGTAAAAAACTTTTATAGTTCTTCTTTTTTTTTTATAAACTTATTTACTTTTATAACTTTTAAGGCATAATAAGCTAGATAAGGAACATTACTAAAGGGTTTAAAACCTATTTATAAATGCTAGCTATAGTTAGCCAGAAATAGGGAGACCTTTATAGTTTCTAAGACGGAGTTATTTATAGTAAACTTGGTGAATATAAGCTAGTCTATCTAGTTATTCTATAAATATAACATATATATCTAAATATATTGTTCTATCATAGTATTTATATATTTTATTTAACTATCCGTTTTTAGGTAGTATACTATAAATAATAATACTTTAATATAGAGTTAAGTAGTTAGTTCTTTCTAAAATATAGAAATAAACTAGTTAACGTACTTCACAAGCGAGTCGCGAATACAAGCGAGTCGCGAACCTCAAAACTTACCAAAAATTGGAAAAATCGTACCTTAGTGTCTCCACAACCACTTAATAATAAATTCTAATAATTTGGATTTAGACTTTTATATATACTCTATAGCTTCTATTAAAGTTGCATAGTAAATAGTTCAGTGGTTTTTAAGATATAGTAATTTAGCCTCATTTTGGCCCCCAAATTTTAATATCTTAAAAACTACAAAACCATTTACTATATAACTTTAATAGAAGCTATAGAGTATATATAAAAACCTAAATCCAAATTATTAGAATTTATTATTAAGTGGTTGTTAAGATACTAAGGTACGGTTTTTCTAATTTTTGGTGAGTTTTTGAGGTTCGCGACTCACTTGTATTCGCGACTCGCTTATAAAGTACGTTACCTTTATTAGAGGTAATCATTTTAGGGAGTTTATAAAGTTTCTATATATAATCTAGGAATAATTAGGCAATAGCAGGCGCTAATATATTAGGGTAAATAATTAAGTGTTTTATCTTAGATAGTTAGTCTATAACTACTATAATATTTATACAGCCTTTACTTATGGGGAGCTTAATAATAAAGTTAATAAAGATATTTTTCTATCTTTAGTTTAGAACAGGTAATGGCTTTAGAAAGCTTTTATATGTCTTATATAAAACTTTAACTTATTAGCAGGTATAGCAGCTAAATATATACCTTTATATTATATTATACATATTTAGCTAGTAATACTCTTATTAGAGCAGTTCTAGGGTTTTTCCTCGGCTTTAACGCATCTACTAGGCCGTAAGGGCTTTAGTTATTATAAAATATTCTAAGGCCTTATAATCTAAAACTATCTAAATTGGCTTAGGGATCTCCTTTAGCTATACGCGTCAATACTAAAAGTTAGAGGTTATAGTTAGCATTTATTATAAGTATAGTAGTTTAGCTTAACGTTTATTAGTCTTTAAATAGTATATAATAGAGCACTATTCTCTATTTAAAAATAAACGCCCATTATTACGCTCTCTAAAGCATTAGTTTCTACTAGTAAAGGCCGTTTTAAATAAAAGTAGGCGAGTAGTAAAGTGGGAATTAGCTATTTCTTAAGCTAATTAAAAGCCTACCTATATACGGCATTAAAGTAAAAGAGTTAGTCCTTTTAGATAAGATAGTTAAGAGGCTAAATAATTTTACCGTAGTCTTTAATAAAATATTAATAGCAGTAATAGAAACCTAAGAATAACTATACTTATAATGGCTTAAATAAATGCCTCTAAAATAAAGCTTAAACGAATATAAATATAACGCGTAAATAAATACTATATTATAAAGATATTAGCGTAAAGAGAAGAAGAAAAGGTATATATAGAAGGGAGAGACGTACTATATACGTATTCTTTGCTAAACTTTTAGCCAAACCCCTAACTAGGACTCCTTATCTAGGTAACGCGCCCTAGAGCCATTGTAATATCCCCTTTACGGTCCATAAAGACTTCTACTAGTTAATTATAGCCATTTTCTCTAAGTTATCCTTAATTTCGTCTATATAAATAATAAACCTTAAGTACTTTATACGCAAACTTTAACCTTTTAATATTAGTCTAGAGACTAGTCTTATAAAGCCGTTATAAGACTTTATAGACGTACCTCTCGTATTCTATATTAGGAAAATGTTTATAACTTCTAATAGGTTTTGTAACCGACTACCTGGACTATACTAAGACACAAAACTGCAGCCTAGAAGGCTCTAAGACGGCGTCAGCACTACCTTTGTATATCTTGTATTTCTTACTACCTGTCTCTATTGCCTGTACTAATCGCCACCTATTTTATATATATATTACACCTAATTTCCATAGATTTATAACTAAGTCGTTTACTTAATTCTCCCATACTGCAAAGCTTATAGGTTTTATTAGGGCTATTAGGATTTCTAGGAGATACTTATACTTAGTATCCTATTAAGGTCCGTTAGGAGCTCGCCTAGACTACCTAGATTACTAAGACTACTAGGACAATAATAATAATTTTTAATATTTAAAAACGAGGTATGTTAATACTTTAGTATTTATAGCTAGTTTAAAAAAATATATAACTAATTTTATTATATTATAAGCTAGGTCTTATTTTATTAGCAATACTAATTATATATCCCCTATATACTATACGGATACCCCCTAATTAATATATGTACACCCCCTACCTTATTTAGTTTAGACGCTTCCTTACTAAGTTAAATAGTCCGTAGTAACCTTAAAACTATTAATATAGAGCCTAAACTAACCGTGGATAGAATAGTTAATAGTTACCCACTTAGTCTAACGCTTAAGATGAATACTTTAACCTTAAATTTAACGGCTTTAGTATAGATCTTCTGCCTACCCTTTTAACGCATCTTTAATATTAAAGTCCTTATTATCCTAATTAACAAGATCTAAACTATAAGGGCCTAAATTAAGCCTCTCTAGATCTAACAGAACCTTTAAATTTAGGCCCTTAAGTCTCTTAATATTATGCGCCCATCTAGCGTAAAGCTTATCCCTTCTATGCTTCTTCCTTACCTTAACCTCCTCCTTAGTTTTATTATAATAGTATCTGCGACGGCTATAACCCTCTAATGCTTAATATGGTATAGCCTATTTAACCTCCTTAACTTCCTTATTTTAAAACTGTATACACTAACTACGGTCTATAGGTGGCTCTATGCGAGTTACCCAAGTTACCTTTATTAGTTTGGCGCGCTAGCTAGGCTTAAACGGCCTAGAGAAGGAGTAGATGGCTTTCTATATTTATTTATAGCAGAAGCCTTAGGAGTAACACTAGTAGTATATAAATAAGCACGGGTATTGCTAATAGAGCAAGTACTGCTAGCTAGAGGAGCTGCTGATAGCGTTAACGTTACTAGCATTAACTTTAAGGCCTACTTTGTGGGCTTCTTTTAAGGCTTCTATATAGGCACTATAATACTAGAAAACGCGTTAAGATAAGGCAAATAGCAGGGCGATGTCAGCTTTAACTTACTAACTAATAGTAGGGAATTACATTAACAATAAGGCGCGTTAAACGTGGAAATGGGGCGGGGTATAGCTAAGCGTAGTTATAGAAAAGTTAAATATGGTCACTAATAGGGGTCGGTAAAAGCTAAGCGTGGTCACCAATAGAGCGCCAAAAAAAGGTTGGCAGTACTCTACTTTTAGCTATATAAAACGCGCATTAGTAGCCATATTTAACTTAAGCGACTATATAAACCAAAATATCTAGAGTATATGTAACAGTTTACTAGCACTACGCTGAGATACAAGATTGTTGCCTAAGAGGCTCCGAGACAGGATTGACCTTACCCTTATATGTCTTGGATATAGTTAAATATTAAGTTATAGACTTTGGAGTTCGGGGTCTACTTTTATATATTTAGTTTACTTAATTTCCATAGATTTAAAATAAAGTTGCTTATTTAATCCTTATACTGCAAAGCTTATAGTTGTCACAGGACACCTCCGTAATACCTTACACACGTCCACCTGTTTCCACCAACGCAGCAAGAAGAGACCGACCGCGAGACGGCAATCTACTGGCAATCTACGGCAATCTAATGGCAATCTGCCGCATTCTACTATATTCTGCCAAGTCCAATAAATCCTGCCAAGTTCTGCCAGGACCGCTCCTTAAATCCTATCCTACTCCGTGCACGTGTTAACCAAGCAACGAAACTAATAATATATACCCTTTCTCCCCGTTTCCTTACCTTCTCTCCTTACGCAACGTCTTAACTTTATTATGTAGTTTATGTACATAGCTTAATAATATCTACTTTGCTATATATTACCATCGCTTGTGCTTACTCCGTGACACTATGTTGCGTTAACCTTATATACCACCCTCCGAAATGTAAAACAACCCTAAAGCCCCCATAACAGCCGCTGGTATTATATCCGCACTTTAAGAACAATTAGCAGAGATACAGAAGTCCTTTATAGACGCCCTTGCACAGAACTAAGCCACTTTGACTTAACAATAAGCTAAACAAGAGGCATAACACCTGCAAATAATTAAGGACCTTTAAGAAGAAGTTCGCACCCTTAGGATGCCTATACTAGGGCCCTAAGACTGAATGCCTTCTCTAGAGACAAACACGTGGGACGAGAGTCCCGAACCTATAGTAACTATTCATCCTAAACCGACTACTATACTATAACAATCTAAACGACTACTAGACCCTCTGATATTCACTAGTAAACAATAAGAACTCCGATTATTCCTAAGCCAGCTTAAAAATAAGCTAACTGGTAATATTAACTACTACCTAACTAAAGCTAACCGACTCTGCTACGCCCTAAGTTAACTAGGAGGAGATATAGCTGACCTTATTAAACCCCTTTAACCAAACTCAGTATAAAGTCTAGTTGTACTACTTAAAGCCACATATAGTAACCTAAACTGTCAAGCTACCGCTTAGAGGAAGATAAACCATATAACTTAAGGAATAAAAAGTTTCCTAGTATACTTCTCTAAATTCAACCGTTATATAAAGGAAACAGGCTAGAATAACTCCACACTAGTTAACAGCCTTGTTGAGTCCCTAAGCCCTAAACTAAAAACCTCCCTAATAGGTGTAGACCTACTAGGAGCTCTTAACGCCTGCGCAAACGTTATTAATAAACGGTATAATAATATACTACGCCTAACACCGAAGTCCACTCCTTAATACAATATAACAGCCCCGCGAATGTTTACTAAGTTATTATCTTAGCCTAAGCACCCTAACGCTATGGATATTAATATAGGGACCCTAGGATACGCTCCACTAGGGTCCCCTAAATAAAAATAACGCATTAAGCTAGGCCTTTGCTTTAAATGTGGAAGCAAGGAACACATCTTAAGATACTACTCCATCTTTATACCCTAACACGACTTACAAACGGCTAATACTAACAACCGTTTACTATATTAATCCTCTAGTTACCGTCCCTAATCTTTACCTAGCTTTAGCCCCGTGTCTAGTAAGCACTACTTATAAGGACAAAGTTACAACTGACGTTCTATAGGAACCCCTTCCTACTTGCCACTAAAAGGCACGTTCTGGAGTTAAGTTGCTCTCTAGGATAGCTATGTCACAGGATCTTATTAAATGCATTAGATGTTGCAAAACCTGACTTTTAGGATTGTAGTATAACCGTTAACTGCCGTCTTTGGCAGAAAGGTTAATAGGCTAATGCTTGAGTCCTAATTGACACAGGAGCTAGCGGCATAGGATTTATTAATAAGATCTTTGCGTAAGACAATAGGTTTACCCTAATACCCCTTAACTGGCATATTAACGTATTTGGATTTAATGGCAAACGCACTGTCTTGGGCCGTATTACTTATATAGCGGCCCTAAGACTCCAATACCTAAACCACAAAGAATTAATTAAGCTCTTTGTAACTACCCTAGGTCACCTAGTAATCCTTAAACAACCCTGGATGAAGCTATATAAGGTAACCATTAATTGGGACAACCTTAAGCTTCTATTTACCGCCTTCTGCTATAAGTAGAAGTGCCTTATAACTCGCTGTTTAGACCCTAAACCAAAATCTGGAAAATCCATTAAGATCCACTAGTCTAAAATTTCCACTGATGTCTACCCTATACCTAAAAAGTCCACCCGATTCCACCTACCAGAGAATTCCACCAAATTTCACCAACGTGAGACTTCTACCAACAACCACTAAGAACCCAAAAATAATACATGACCATATAAACCGACTCTAACTGCTACACCCGGAACCAAGCAGAAGCTTAAGCTTAATATATAAAAGTACTAGAAGAACTGGTATTCTACTATAAAAAGGATACTTAAAGAACCCGAACCTAAATCTAATACTAACTCCGTAACTAATACTGAACCTAAACCTAAATAAGAAACCATATAAGAAACTAAGGACGATCTAAGCTTACTTAACACCTTAGATATCCATATAATTGGAGCTACTCTGCTAGCACAACTCGCCAGGAAACCAGAATATATGATCTTTGCTGTTACGATGGCTAATATTAAGAAGGCCTTAGCACTAAAGAAGCATACTAACCCCGCCACAAAGGTACCAGTAGAGTATTATAATTATTTAGATGTATTCTTATAAAAGGAAGCCAATAAGCTACCAGAACGCCGTCTATATAATTATAAGATTATAGTTAAAGAAGGAAAACATCCTAGATTCGGACCCTTATATAGGATGTCCCAAAACGAACTCTAAGTACTATAGAAGTACTTAGACGAACATCTAGATAAGGGTTTTATTAAAGCAAGTTCATTACCCGTAGCTGTACTAGTAATCTTTGTTAAGAAACCTGGCGGTAGTCTACGCTTCTATATAGACTACTAAGCCCTTAACGCTGTTACTGTTAAGAACCAATACCCAATCCCGTTAATCTAAAAGATACTGAACCAATTAAGTAAGGCTTGCTTCTATATAAAGCTTAATATTATCCACGCATTTAACCACCTCTATATCGCAAAAGGAGACAAATGGCTTACTGCATTTCGTACTCAATACGGATTATTTAAATACTTAGTAATGCCATTTAGCCTCGCAAATGCCCCAAGTTTATTCTAACACTTTGTGAATAATACCCTACGCCCATACCTAGACGTCTTTTATACTGCTTATATTAACGATATCTTAATATACAGCAATAATCTAGCTAAATACTAAAAATATATTGAACTGATCCTACAAGCCTTGCGTGGAGCCAGTCTACAATTAGATGTAGACAAATGCGAGTTCCACAAAATGGAAGTCCTATACCTTAGACTTGTTATTTCTATAGATGGCGTATAAATGGACCCCAAGAAGGTTAAAGTAATTATAAACTAGCAAGAACCTAAGAACGTTAAGGATGTAAGGGCCTTTATAGGCTTCGCCAACTTCTACTAATAGTTTATTAATAACTTCTCCGCCTTAGTTTCACCCCTTATAGCCTTAACCTAAAAGGATAAAGCCTTTATCTTTAATAAGGAATATAAGAAGGCCTTTGCTTATCTAAAGGTTATATTTACTACTGCACCTATACTTTAACACTTCAACCTAGACCAAATAAGTATTGTAGAAGCTAACTCATCTAATTATGTTACTGGAGGCATTCTATCTCAATATAATAAGGAAGGAGTATTGTACCCTATAGCATACTTCTCAAAATAACTAAGCCTAGCCAAATATAATTACGAGATCTATGACAAGGAATTGCTGGCAATTATTAGATGCTTTAAGCAATGGTAACCAGAACTAGAAGGAACTAGATTCCCAATTAAAGTTTTTAGCGACTATAAGAACCTGCAGTACTTTATAACCACAAAACAGCTAAGCTACTATTAAGCCTGCTGGTTAGAATATCTGTCCTGATTCTAATTCTTAATTACGTACCGCCCAGGCGTTTAAGGCTAGAAGCCTAATGCCCTAACCCAACGTTCATAGGACGCACCAGCTTAAGAAGAAGCGCGCTCTTACCGCAATCAGACTCTGCTCCGCCCTAAGCTATTTGATCCCCCTGTTAAAGATCTTACGGTACACGCCCTTAAAATGACCGATCGAACTATTAAATAGATTATAGTTAATAAATATCCAAACGATAAATTTATCTAAGAGACACTTAAGCTAATTTGAGACGGCGTTAGACGCTCTAAAAAGGTTTCTCTAAGTAAATGCAAAGTCCGCGGAAACTACTTGTACTACTAGAACCGCCTAGTTGTCCCTAATTACGATAAACTTAAGCTCAAGCTCCTTAAACATGTACACGACCTACCAGTAGCCGGCCACCTAGGCCGAGGAAAAACCCTGGAACTGCTCCAACGAGAATACTACTGGCCGAACATATATAATACAATACAAAGGTACGTCTCCAGCTACTATACCTACTGACGAGCTAAAGCTTTGTATAAGACATACAACGGCTTTCTAAAGCCACTGCCTGTTCCGGACCGAAGATAGAAGGATATCTTAATTAACTTTATTGTTGATCTCCCCATAAGTAAAGGATATATGAATATTATGGTAGTTATAGATCGACTATCTAAGATAAGACACTTAATCGCCTACCCTAATATGTTAACACCTGCCGTTACCTAACTGTTCCTGGATTATATATAGAAACTCCATAGACTCCCCAAAACAATTGTCTCCAATAAAGGCCGCTAGTTCGTCTTGGTATTCTGGGAAGAACTAACTACCTGACTCCGCATTAAAGCACTATTGTCTACAGCATATTACCTGGAAACGGATGGTTAAACGGAACGTGCAAATGCTATAATGGAACAGTATATTCGGATATACACGTCATATTTGCAGGACGACTAGATAGACTGGCTTATATTTACTAAATTTACTGCAAATAACTCCGTCTTAGAAACCATAAAGGTCTCCCCGTTCCTGGCTAATTACGGCCAGCACCCGCAAATGGGTTTTGAACCCTTTAGTAATATTCCTTGCCTAGCTTATTAGGCCTTATAAGTTGCAGAAGTAAATAAATTCGTAAAGAAGATAGAAGAACTATAAGAGTTCCTTACTAATAAAATAACATAGGCCCAGTCTGTCTATAAAGCTATAGTAAATAAGAACTAAACCCTAGCACCAGCTTACCAAATTGGTAACTTCGTCTGGCTAGACATAAGAAATCTGAATATAAAACGACCTATTAAGAAACTTAACTAGAAGAACGCCGGCCCTTATAAGGTTAGAAAAGTTGTCTCTCCTTATGCCTACCAACTAAAGCTCCCTAATACGGTTAAAATCCACCCCATATTCTATACGTTAGTCCTCCGCCCTGCCGCCCCTATATTAGACGCCCTACCTAGACAGATCTAAGACCCTCCCCCACCAGTTAAAGTGGATGGTGAGGATAAGTACCTTATTAAAAGAGTTAATGACATTAAGTACAACAAACAGAAACGCAAATATATGTACCTTATAAAATGGAAAGGCTTTACTAAGCCCTTATAGGAACCCATTAACTCTATAGGACTTATATAAGCCGCAGAAGACTTTTATAAACTCTACCTAGAACTACTATAGCCCTATCTCGCAGAAGCTCGAGTTTAAAGGGGGGGTACTGTTATAGGACACCTCCGTAATACCTTATACACGTCCACCTGTTTCCACCAACATAGCAAGAAGAGACCGACTGCGAGACGGTAATCTGCTGGCAATCTACGGCAATCTGATGGCAATCTGCTGCATTCTGCTATATTCTGCCAAGTCCAACGAATCCTGCTAAGTTCTGCCAGGACCGCTCCTCGAATCCTATCCTGCTCCATGCACGTGTCGACCAAGCAATGAAACTAACGATATATACCCTTTCTCCCCGTTTCCTTACCTTCTCTCCTCACGCAACGTCTTGACTTTATTACGCAGTTTATGTACATAGCTTAATAATATCTACTTTGCTATATATTACCATCGCTTGTGCTCGCTCCGTGACAATAGTTATAAGCTGGATTGCACTACCTGCTAAGCAATTAATCAAATCTACTACCTTTATTTTAGAAGTCACTACTTTTACTACCTTTATAAGTGTCTTAAGCTTCTTTAAATACTAAAACCAGTCTACAGTTATTACTATAGACGCTCTACCAAAACCAGTCTATAGCTATTACGCTATAGACATCCTTTATCATAACTAGTCTATAGCTACCACGCTGCAGACGTCCTCTACTACCACCACTATTAGTTAAATAGACAATTAAACCTAACCGATAAACGAACTAATAAATTAAAAAATGTTAAAATAAGGTTTCGCCAAGACGCTAACCTAGGACCCTGCTTAATCTGTTAAAATTCAAAAAATAACAACTATAAGTGAATTAAAAATTAATATTATCGTTAACTAGCTATCTAATTAAATATAATAGTTCTTTATTATTTAAGACACTGCCAAAACTAACAAGGTATAGTAGTATATTAACCTATCTAAGAAGAAAAATAAGCTTTTAAAGCTGGAGTTACCCAGTTAACCTATACTAAGAGATATGCTTCCTACTGCTATATTAATAGCTAAGCTAGATCTAAACTAACTTATTGCCTATAATTAACTCTACGCTAAGTATAAGGATAATATCCGCATATATTAAAAGTAAGAGCAAGCTATAAGCGATGTTAGCAACTATATTATTTAAATAATATTAGTAGACTACCTTCCTCTTATTAATGGCCTTAACACGGTATATAAACGGCTTTAAGCATTAAAGACTGCACTAGCCCCTACTGCCTTAGGTTAAAAGTATAACGTTCTTAATTAATATACGGCTCTTAAAGCCTATAATTAAAATCAGAGCATTAATAAATGGTTAAATAACTGGCGGAACGTCTATAAGCTTATAGAACAATTGGAGCTACTAGATATCTAAGGATTTAGACCACACTATGATTTTATTTAAGCTATTAAACCTATCTCTTCTAGTTTTGTAGGAGTACTAGAAGTAGACCTAATTAGGAAAGAATAGAAGGATAAAGATGCACTATCTATTATTAATCTTATTAAAGAATTTAAGGAGCACTACTATATACAGCAGGTATCTTCTACTACGACTAATAATAACTCTGTACTTATAACCCTTTAAAACAATTCCAATTTAGATTTTAATAGTAATTCCAATTCCTACAGCAATTTAAATTTAAATTTAAGATGGTATAAGAAATATATATACAGCCTTGTATATTAATACAGTAACTGCTACTATATTGCTAAGCAGAAGCGCCCTTAAGGATAGGAACTAAACCTAGATATTTAAAATAAAATAGATAAAATGATTTTATTTAGGCTATGGGTTAAATATATAGTTAAATATATTTAAAAAAAAGAGTAAGAAGCAGAGAATATAGGATTAATTAATTTTAATTCTAAAACCCCAGCTCTTAATAATACTAACCTATAGTGCGGTAAAGTACCGCGTAAAATTAAATATAAAGTTTGCTTATTAGCAAAGCACATAAAAACAGATCTATGTTGACTATAGATTAAAAAGATCTACCTTAATTATAGATTAAATCTACCTTGAGTATAGATTAAACGACTGCCTTAAGTGTAGATTAAATTACTATACCTAAATTAAATAATTTAGTAGAACTTCTTATAAAGGATATTAAATAGTTACCAACTACTAGTAGAACGGTATCTCCAGATCTACTAAGATTAAATAACTATATTAAGCGACTTAGTAGAGCTTCCTATAAAAGACATTAAACAACTACCAACTCCTAGTAGAATAGTATCTCTAGATTTACTAAAAGCAAACACTATACCAGGAGGACTTTAAGACGATATTTTAGATATAATTAAAATAGGTTCTACCCAGTTAAGCAGTTTACTAAAACCATTAAATATAGCTCCACAAGCTAACGAAGTCTTAGCTAATCCTTCTACCAACCTTATCCTACCAAAAGGTTCCAAACAAATTCAATATTAAGCATATATAATAGCACTATCTAATCTATCTACTCTATTTAGTTACTACGCTAGATTTGCTATAGGACTAGTAAAGGATATTAACCAAACTAGATCCTTATCTCTATATTAGGATAATCTTCCTTCTAAACTAAGGAACCTTAAAGAGCTAAGAAAGCACCCTTTAACTACTAGCTTTTAAAAGGCTATAGAAAAAGAATATAACAACCTAAAACGCCGAGGGATATTTAAAACTATACTAAAAGAAGAAGTATGTAATAAGCAGATCCTTCTGCTAAAATAGGTCTTTAAATATAAGTTTAACAGTAACAGTTACCTCTAAAAGCTAAAGGCTTAACTATATATCTATAGAGACCTATAGATTACTAAGGAAGAGACCTATACGGCAACCCTAGCTACTCAAATATTCCGTGCCCTTATGGCTATAGCAGCCGTATTTAATTTGGAGATTTAACAGTATAATGCTGTAAATATATTTATAAATGCAAGACTAAATAGGCTAGTCTACTATTATTACCTAGAAGGTTTTAATTAAAATAGACATATTTTAAAGCTAATTATGGCGCTATACAGATTAAAAGTCTTACTACTACTTTAGTATAAAGAGCTTACTAGTATACTAGCTAAATTTAGGTTAAAGCCTATCTTAGGTACTAACTGCCTTTATACTAATAGACGACTTATTATTTTCTTCTATGTAGACAATATTGCCGTTCTATTTGCCAAGAAGGACCTTTAAAGACTAGAAGAATTTAAAGCTAAACTGCTATACTAATACAAGATCTATACACTAGGAGACCTATAGTAGTTCCTAGGAATTTAAATTAAACAAGATTGTGTAAGTAAAAAGCTCTGGCTCTACCAAGATTCCTATATTAAAAAGATAGCCAGTCAATTTAATATTTAACCAGGAAGATTTCCTAAGTCACTACTTTCTGCCAAAAAACTAATTCTATCCAACTAGCAGATGAACCCTTAAAGAACACTAGCCTACTAGTAATAGGTTAGTTCTCTTACGCACCTTGCTATATTTAGAAGACCTAATATTATAAAGACACATTTAATGCTAGCCAAATTTCTTACTAATCCAAATTAAAAGCACCTTAATGCATTAAACCAAGCTATTGCCTATTGCCTTAAAACAAAATCTATAGCTATTAAATACTCTGGCGAAGTATTTAGAGCATATATCTACTTTAGAAACCCTAAAGGAGAAGACATTACCTTTTATAGGGTATCTAACACAGCATTTGCGGACTATAAAGAGACTAGATAGAGCTCTTAAGGATACCTATTTATCCTATTTAGAGAACTAATTAATTAGAAGGCAACCCTACAATAATTAGTGACTTACTTAACTACTAAAGCGGAGCTTCTCTCCCTGTCGATGGCTGCTGTTAAGATTATCTAGTGGCAGCGTTTCTTTAAGGCAATCAGTCTAAATTTAGAACGTGATTTTACCCTACTATGCGACAATATATAGACTATATAACTCCTAAGATAGGATATACCAAAACTTAACACCAAGCTACGATATATTAACGTTTATTAGCACTGGCTTAGACAGGAAGTCTAAGACAAAAAGATTAATATATAATGGGTCCCTACAGACAAGATGCCTACTAATGGTTTTACTAAGATCCTACTCCATTAAAGGCACGAGGCATAGGTAAAGCAATTAAATTTAGTGGATATTTAATATTAGATCACTGCTACAACTAACAAAGACTCTTAAGTATCACCCTATACTACTCCTAAAGTTATATCTAAATTTCCTATTTTAGTATAGCTTTTATCTTCATTTTATTTTCTATAGCTTTAACTACACTGTCAAATCTAGGGGGGTATATAATAGTTCACTAGCACTACGCTAAGACACAAGATCGTCGCCTAAGCATATACACGCAAATATATAGATATTTAAATATATATGTATATATACGCGTATTTATACATGACTCGCTATACTTATAATAAGTAAAAACTATACTAAAGTAAATAACAGTATAGTAGGATAGCTAAACGGACTACTAGTTAGTATGCATAACTATATGCTATGTATATGCTAAGTATACGCAGCTATTCTAGAGTATACCTAATATTAAACACGGAGACAATAGTTCTTAATATAATATAATTAATAGAGAGAGAATTAAAGATAAGGAAGATAAGGAGGGTAAGGGCTAAGATAGTATATAATAATGCCCTCTATTTTATATGGGTCTCTAAGGTAAGATTATATACGACTTTATATATAGGCTATATATATACTTAGAATAGTTAGAGCACACTCTAAAACTATAGAGCACTTATTAGCTCTAATAGTAAGTATTAAGTTATCGTCTAAGAGGTAATAGACTATATTATTATACCTAAATATCCGGCAACTAGAAAAGAAGGAATTATATACTTTATCTATAAAGTAACACCTCTGCTATCTATAGATATAGATAAAGAAATAGTATATAAGGTTTTTAAGCAGTATATAATAAAGGTAAGTATTATATATACTAGGTATATACCATATTTATACCTCTAGTAGATTTAATTCTTATTTTATAAAACTAGTAACCCTAAGATTATATAACTACAACTCCTTAGAGAAAATAATAATTGGGAAAGTAGAAAAGCATTTTATTAAGCGTTTAAATATAGCGGTATTAGACACTGCGAGTATACCTATAAGGATATTCTTTATATATACTCCGCATATAATAGGGTTAAGCTTAAATTAATTAACGACCTCTAAAAGCGTAGTAGTTGTCTATACTAGGTAGTAGAGATTAATAAAAAGCTTAGGTAAAGTATAGAGAAGTAAGTATTGTCTATATATATTAGGCATATGCTTATAATATATAGCTACTACCACGGTATTCTATAATTATAGCGGTAGTGTATCTACCCTATTATATAAGAACGTATATATAGTAAAAGCAGACTAATAATAATTTTTCGGTATGGAGTACGTATATAGCCAGTGTATGTGCAATATATGCTTATTATATGCAGATAGAGTTTATTAGTTGTTTTAGCAGCAGTAATAGTAAACTATAGCATACTACCTAGCCTTTATTACTAATAACCACCCGGGTAGATATTTAATACCTTTATCTACTTATTAAATATAGAGTTTAGGAACTTAAATAAGAATGTACCTATATTGGACATTTAATATTAAAGCGAAAATATTATGGTAAGTAATATATGTGTTATGCATATGTAATATATATACTAAGTATATATAGGATTTAACCACCTATAAGGCTAAGGTAGGGTAGTAGGCCAAATATATAATGTATGGTTAGATTGCTATATTCCTGTTAACATAGTATAGCATCCTTATATTTATCTTATTATGCGGAATTCTTATATATATTATCCGCTAAACTTAACTAGGCTACTAATTAACCTTACTAATAATATAGTTGAAGTAATAAGGCAGGTAGAAGTCCTAAGTCTTACTATATATATGTCCCGTATATGCATAGCATATATAAATAAAGCTACTAACTGTTATATAGGTTGATTTATCCTATCGCCGTAGTACTATATTTTATATAAAAAGTATAAAACGTAGACACTACGTACAGTATATAGTAATCTTAATATTAAGGATTAAATTACTACTTTAATTTAAAAGGAAAGGATACTATAATTCCCAGAGTAGATGGCATATATAGGTAAGCATAGGTTAGATATACGCGGAGTATATATAAAGCTTAAGCGTAGTAGGTATACTACGCAAATTCTCTATTAATTAATATAAAGAGAATACTAAGTAAATGGATTTGGGCAATTTATAATGTTAATAACAAGCATTTCCTTATTATATTATATATATATATATAAGCTAAGGCATTCTAACACGTAATATATATTAAAATAGACCTATTATTTAAGATAGTTTAAGGTAAAATAAATCTATTCTCAATTATAGAATAGGACAAGAATTCCAAGCGTATATATACCCTATACTACGCATATACTATATATAGGCTAATACCTACAATAGGAATTAAGGTATAGGTATATACCTTTCTTAACCTAGAAATACACACTATATACGCAAAAATATTTCAGCTAGTATTTAAGGTTTTAGGTAATGCTTCTCAATTATCTATACAATTTGTATATATTTACGGAACTGGACTTTATACGGCTATAGTTAATATATACAAGAAATATGCTGGCGGTAGGTATACTTTTAGTATATACTTATAATATATAGGCTTCAGAGATTACCTATATATAATTAACCTATTCTATAAATAGGATAAACACCTTTAGTATATGCTTATATTCTGCCTGGTATATATTAAATAAAACTTTATAAAGCGCTTTTTAATATATAAAGTAAGATATATTATAGAGCAGATATAAAAAGCGGAGATAGAGTAGAAACTAATAGCGTGTATATAAAGTATATATACACTATATCCGGAACTTATATCCTAGATAAATAATAAAAAGAAAATATAGATACTAGCTAGACTTATAAAGGAAAAGTTAAAGGTTCCTTATAAGTGGTGGGCGTATATACAGAAGAATACTGGAATTGGTAAAAGTAGTTACTTTTAGGATAATAACTTTACTAGTTAAAAATTATGCATTCTTGCCATAGTACTATAGTATATATATACGCTCTGCATATGCACCACATATTCTAATATTTTAGTATAGGCTTAAACTCTATATATAAGAAATATTTAATCTATAAGAGCTATATAAGGAGATAGGAATAGATAATATATAGAAAAATTATAGCGACTTAAAGTGGATAGTAGTACAGCTATAGAAATAATGTATATATAAAGTATATACTAAGCTTAAGCAGTATAGAAATAGTGAAAAGTAGCTAAGCAGTAAGCTAGAAATCCTATATTAAATCTTCCTTAAAATCCTTAGAACTGTCACAGAGCGAGCACAAGCGGTAATAATATATAGCGAAGTAGATATTATTAAGCTATATACATAAACTACGTGATAAAGTTAAGACGTTATATAAGGAAAAGAAAGTAGGAAATAGGGGAAAAAGGGTATATAATGTTCGCTTAGTTGCTAGGTTAATAGGTACTATGCTATATACAGGCAGGGTAGAGCTTAGGTGGCGGTTCTAGTAAAACTTAGTAGAATTCGGCAGTTAGAGGTCCTTAAAGTTGCCAGTTAGCAACTCTAATAGTAGAGACGGTAGATTATGGCGGAATACAGCAGATTACTATTAGATTGCCGTCTTATAGTCAGTTTCTGGTTGTTTAGTTAGTGGAAACAGGTGGACGGGTGTAAGGTATTATAGAGGTGTCCCGTAATAGTACCCCCCCTTTAAACTTAAGTATCTGTAAGATGGGGCTATGGTAGTTCTGGGTAAAGTTTATAAAAGTCTTCTATGGCTTATATAAGTCCTATAGAGTTAGCAGGTTCCTATAAGGGTTCAGTAAAACCTCTCTATTTTATAAGGTATATATATTTACATTTCCGTTTATTATACTTAATGTTATTAACTCTTTTAATAAGGTACTTATCCTTACCATCTACTTTAACTAGTAGGGGAGGGTCTTAGATCTGTCTAGGCAGGGCGTCTAATATAGGGGTGGTAGGGTAGAGGACTGACGTATGGAATATAGGGTGGATTTTAACCGTATTAGGGAGCTTTAGTTGGTAGGTATAAGAAGAGACAACTTTTTTAACCTTATAAGGGCCAGCGTTCTTCTAATTAAGTTTCTTAGTAGGTTATTTTATGTTTAGATTTCTTATATCTAGCCAGACAAAGTTACTAATTTGGTAGGTTAGTGCTAGGGTTTGGTTCTTATTTGCTGCGGCTTTATAGACAGATTGGGCCTATATTATTTTATTAGTAAGGAACTCTTATAGTTCTTCTATCTTCTTTATAAATTTGTTTACTTCTACAACTTATAAGGCCTAATAAGCTAGGTAAGGAATATTACTAAAGGGTTTAAAACCTATTTGTAGATGCTGGCTGTAGTTGGCCAGAAATAGGGAGACCTTTATGGTTTTTAAGACGGAGTTATTTGCAGTAAACTTAGTAAATACAAGCCAGTCTATCTAGTCGTCCTGTAGATATAACGTATATATCTAAATATATTATTCCATTATAGCATTTGCACATTCCGTTTAACCATCTATTTTTAGGTAGTATGCTGTAGATAACAGTACTTTAATGCAAAGTTAGGTAGTTAGTTCTTTCCAGAACACAAAGACAAACTGGCTGCCTTTATTAGAGATAATTGTTTTAGGGAGTCCGTGGAGTTTCTATATATAATCTAGGAATAGTTAGGTAACGGTAGGTATTAACATATCAGGATAGGCAATTAAGTGTCTTATTTTGGATAGTTAGTCTATAACTACTATAATATTTATATAGCCTTTACTTATAGGGAGTTCAACAACGAAGTTAATTAAAATATCCTTCTATCTTTGGTCTAGAACAGGTAGTGGCTTTAGAAAGCCGTTGTATATCTTATGCAAAGCCTTAGCTTATTAGCAGGTATAGTAGCTAGAGATATACCTTTATATTATATTATATATATTTAGCCAGTAGTACTTCTGTTAGAGTAGTTCTAGGGTTTTTCTATAGCCTAGGTAGCCGGCTACTAGTAGGTTATATACGTGTTTAAGAAGCTTAAGCTTAAGTTTATTATAGTTAGGTATAACTAGGCGGTTCTAGTAGTACAAGCGGTCTCTATAAGCTTTATATTTATTTAGAGAGATCTTTTTAGAGCGTCTAACGCCATTTTAAATTAGCTTAAGTGTCTCTTGGATAAACTCGTTATTTAGGTATTTATTAATTATAATCTGTTTAACTAATTAATCAGTTATTTTAAGGACGTATACTATAAGGTCTTTAGCTAGGGGATTAAATAATTTAGGGTAAAGTAGGGTTTAATTACAGTAGGTACGCGCTTTTTTCTATACTAGTATATCTTATAAACGTTAGGTTAGGGCATTAGGTTTTTAACCTTAAACGCCTAGGCGGTATATAATTAAGAATTAGAAATAAAACAGATATTCTAACTAGTAGGCTTAATAATAACTTAGCTGTTTTGTGGTTGTAAAGTACTATAGATTTTTATAATTACTAAGGACCTTAATTGGAAATCCAGCGCCTTCTAGTTTAGGTCGCTATTATTTAAAACATTTAATAATAGCTAATAATTCCTTATTGTAGATCTTGTAGTTATATTTAGCTGGACTTAGTTGTTTTAAGAAGTATACTATAGGGTATAGTACTCCTTCCTTATTATACTAAGACAAAATGCCTCCAGTAACATAGTTAGATGAGTTAGCTTTTATAACACTCTTTTAGTTTAGGTTAAAGTGTTAGAGTATAGGTACAGTAGTAAATATGACTTTTAGATAGGTAAAGGCCTTCTTACATTCCTTATTAAAGATAAAGGTTTTATCTTTTTGGGTTAGAGCTATAAGGGGTAAGACTAGGGCGGAGAAGTTATTAATAAACCATTAGTAGAAGTTAGCAAATCCTATAAAGGCTTTTATATTTTTAACGTTCTTAGGTTTTTACTAGTTTATAATTGCTTTAATTTTCTTTAGGTCCATTTGTATACCGTCTATAGAAATAATAAGTCTAAGGTATAGGATTTCCATTTTATAGAATTCGCACTTGTTTATATCTAATTATAGGCTAGCTTTATATAAGGCTTCTAAGACAAGGTTAATGTATTTCTTATATTTAGTTAGGTTATTGCTATATACTAGGATATTATTAATATAAGCAGTACAAAAAATGTCTAGGTAAAGTTATAGGGTATTATTTATAAAGTGTTAGAATAAACTTAGGGCATTTATAAGGCTAAACGGCGTTACTAAGTATTTAAATAGTCTATACCTAGTACGGAATGCAGTAAGCTATTTATCTCCTTTTGCAATATGGAGACGGTTAAATATATAGATAAGGTTAAGTTTTATATAGTAGCGAGCCTTATTTAATTAGTTTAGTGTTTCTTAAATTAATAAGAGCAGGTACTGATTCTTAATGGTAATAACATTAAGAGCTTAGTAGTCTATATAGAAGTATAGACTGCTGCTAGGTTTCTTAATAAAGATTATAGGTGCAGCTATAGGCGAAGAGCTTGCTCTAATAAATTTTTTACTTAGGTATTCGTCTAAGTACTTCCGCAGTACTTAGAGTTTATTTTAGGATATTCCGTATAGGGGTCTAAATCCTAGCTATTTTCCTTCTTTAAGTATAATCTTATAGTTGTATAGTTAGTGCTCTGCTAACTTATTAGCTTTCTTTTATAAAAATACTTCTAGATACTTATAATGGCATACTGGTACTTTTATAGCAGGGTTAGTATGCTTTTTTAGTGCTAGGGCCTTTTTAATATTGGCCATTATAACGGCAAAGATTGTATATTTAGGTTTCCTAGCAAGTTATACTAATAGGGTAGCTCTGATTATATAGATATCTATAAAAAGGAGGGTAAGTTACTAGCTAGTAACTTCCTTTTAATTATATACTGTTTCTTATTTAACTTTAGGTTTAATATTAGGTATAGAGTTAGTATTAAATTTGGGTTTAGGTTCATTAAGTATCCTTTTTATAGTAGAATACCAGTTCTTCTAGTACTTTTATATATTAAGCTTAAGTTTAGGCTTCTGCTTGGTTTAGGGTAGTATAGTAGTTAGGGTCGGTTTATATAGTTTAGTGTAATTTTTAGGTTCTTAGTGGAATTAGGTAGACTTTTTAGGTATAGGGTAGATATTAATAGAAATTTTAAACTAATTGATTTTAGTGGATTTTTTAGATTTTAGTTTAGGGTCTAAGTAGTAAGTTATAAGGCACTTCTGCTTATAATAGGAGGTAGTAAATAGAAGCTTAAGGTTATCCTAATTAATAGTTACCTTATATAGCTTTATCTAAGGTTGTTTAAGTATTACTAAGTAACCTAGGGTAGTAATAAAAAGCCTAATTAGTTCTTTATAGTTTAGGTATTAGAGTCTTAGGAATACTACATGGGTAATACAGCCTAAGATAGTGCGTTTGCTATTAAATCTAAATATATTAATATGCTAGTTAAGGGGGGTTAGGGTAAAACCATTATCTTATATAAAGATCTTATTAATAAATTCTATGCTACTAGCTCCTGTGTTAATTAGAACTTAAGTATTAGCCTATTAATTATTCTACTAAAGATAATAGTTAATAGTTATGCTATAATCCTAAGAGTTAGAATTTATAATATCTAGAGCATTTAATGAGATCCTAAGGCAGCGCCATCCCAGAGAGTGACTTAGCTTTAGGACCTTCCTTTTAGAGGTAACTAAGGTGGGATTCCTATAGAACGTTGGCTGTAACTTTATCTTTATAAGTGGTGTTTACTAGATATAGGGCTAGAGCTATATAAAGAATGGGGATAGTAACTAGAGGATTAGTGCAGTAAACGGTTGCTAGTGTTAGCTGTTTATAAATTATATTAGGGCATAGGGATAGAGCAGTATCTTAAAATATAAGCCTTGCTTCCGCATTTAAAGTAAAGGCCTAGCTTAATATATTATTCTTATTTAGGGGACCCTAGTAGGGTATACTCTAGGGTTCTAGAGTTAATGTCTATGGTATTAGGGTGCTTAGGCTAAGATAATAACTTAGTAGTTATTTATAGAGCTGTCGTATTGTATTAAGGAGTGGACTTTGGTATTAGGCGTAGTATATTATTATATTATTTATTAATAACGTTTACGCAAGCGTTAAGGGCTCCTAGTAGGTTTATACCTATTAGGGAGGTTTTTAGTTTAGGACTTAGGGATTTAATAAGGCTATTAACTAATATAGAGTCGTTCCAGCCTGTTTTCTTTACGTAACGGTTAAATTTAAAGAAGTATACTAGAAAGCTTTTTATTTCTTAAGTTATATAGTTTATCTTTCTCTAAGTAGTAGCTTAGTAGTTTAGGTTACTATATATAGCTTTAAGAAGTATAACTAGACTTTATACTAAATTTAGTTAAAGGGGTTTAATAAGGTTAGCTACGTTTCCTCCTAGTTAACTTAGGGCGTAGTAAAGTTAGTTAGCTTTAGTTAGGTAGTAGTTAGTATTACTAGTTAGCTTATTTTTAAGCTAGCTTAAAAATAATTAGAGTTCTTATTGTTTACTAGTAAATATTAAAGGGTCTAGTAGTTGTTTAGATTATTGCGGTATAGTAGTTAGTTTGGGGTGAATAGCTACTATAGGTTTAGGACTCTTATTTCGCGTATTTATTTCTAGAGAAGGCGTTTGGTTTTAGGGCCCTAGTATAGGTATCTTAAGGGTACGGACTTCTTCTTAAAGGTTCTTAATTATTTATAGGTGTTATACTTTTTATTTAGCTTATTATTAAGTTAAAGTGGCTTAGTTCTATGTAAGGGCGTCTATAAAGGACTTCTATATCTCTACTAATTATTCTTAAAGTGCGGATATAATGCTAGCGGCTGTTATAGGGGCTTTAAGGTTGTTTTATATTTTAGAGGGTAGTATATAAGGTTAACGTAATATAGTGTTATAAAGCAAGTATAAGCGGTGATAATATATAGCGAAGTAGATATTATTAAGCTATATATATAAACTATATAATAAAGTTAAGACGTTACGTAAGGAAAAGAAAGTAGGAAATAGGGGAAAAAGGGTATATAACGTTTGCTTAGTTGCTAGGTTAACGGGTACTATACTACACATGGGTAGAGTAGAGCTTAGGTGGCGGTTCTAGTAGAACTTGGCAGAATTCGGCAGTTGGAGGTCCTTGAAGTTGCCAGTTAGCAACTCCGACAGTAGAGACGGCAGATTGCGGCGGAATACGGCAGATTGCTATCAGATTGCCGTCTCGTGGTCGGTCTCCGGTTGTTCAGTCGGTGGAAACAAGTAGATGTATGTAAGGTGTCACGGGGGTGTCCCGTAACAAGAACCTATTTAATACTCCTAAGCCTACTATATCTAGTAGCCAGATTATCTCGCAGATAAGTATAATAGATAATAATATTATATTAGTATTGGATATGTTATGTATATCTACCGCATATACAGCAGAGATACTACTACTACTATTGCGAAGTTAACACCTTAGACTATAGGTAAGAGGTATAGATCTTACCTATTTATAGAGGAGCTAGAAAAGGAGGCATATATACTATATATAGAAAATATAGAGTAATAAATTAACGAATTAAAATAAGCTAAAGATATATATAATAAAGCAAAGGAACTAGTAGAGCTTAAAAAGTGGGTATAGGAGCATAGCGTTAGTATATAGGGCGCATATATACGGTATATATATAGAAAGTATTATATAGAGTTCTATAATAAATAAAGAATTAATTAATATAGGCCTATTACCCTGTGCCCTATATTAGGCATATACCTAGCCTATCTACTAAATAAACCCTACTAAAATTCCAACTATATATAATGTATACTGTATACTGCGTATATAGTATAAAGGCCTAGCATATACCAGGACTTATAGTTTAATACTTAGGTAAGAAAGGCGGGTTAAATAACGGGTTCCGCCTATAGCTTATATAGAGTATAAGTATAATATATATAACGGAAGTGTTATAGAGTGAGTATAAGCGGCAATAATATATAGCGAAGTAGGTATTATTAAGCTATATATATAAACTACGTAATAAAGTCAAAACGTTATATAAGGAGAGAAGGTAAGGAAATAAGGAGAAAGGGTATATATTATAAATTTGGTTGCTTAGTTAATATATATATAGAGTAGAATAGGATTTAAGTAGCGGTCCTAGCAGAACTTAGTAGGATTTAGTAGACTTAGCAGAATATAGCAGAATACGGCAATTTGCCGCTAGATTGCTGTTATATTACTATAGATTACTATTAAATTGCCGTTTTACGGTCAGTCTCTTCTTACTATATTAGTAGAAATAGGTAGATATATATAAGGTATTACGGAGGTGTTCCATAATAGTACTTCCCCTTTAAACTTAAGCTTCTGTAAAATAGAGCTATAGTAGTTCTAGGTAGAGTTTATAAAAGTCTTCTACGACTTATATAAGTCCTATAAAGTTAATAGGTTCCTATATAGGCTTAGTAAAGCCTAGAAAGAAATATTACTAGTCTTTAGTAGATACCAGAGCTCCCCTATTACAGTCGTAATAGGAATACTATAAGGATTACCTCTGTCGCCTATACTCTTTCTCTTCTTTATAAGTAACCTGCTTAACACCTTTAAGGAAGGGGCGACCTAGGGGATAGGCTTTGTTAATAACATAAACCTAATTATATATAGGCCAACAGCCGCAGAGAACTGCAGGACACTAGAGAAAGCCCACAATACCTATATAGAATGGGCAAGACGACATAGAGTCTAATTCTCACTAGAGAAATACCAGCTAATCCATTTTATAAGAAAACGTAACCAATCTGCAGATCTTTAGCATACAATCCATATCTAAGGCTTTGGGGGTCAACCAGTTCAAGGCCTAAGGGTATTAGGAGTGTGGGTAGACAGTAAGCTCTAGTGGAGCGCATATGCGGTATAAGCGGCCCGTAAGGGCTAAGCATAGTATATCGCCATGTCTAGGATTGTTAATTCTATATAGGGTCCATGCTTCCAGAGGTTACGCCTACTATATATAGTAGTTGTCCGGCTAACCATGACGTATAGATCTAGCATTTGGGCCACTAGAGAAACCAAGAAAGGCCCCCCTAAATCACTCCTTAAACTACTCCAAAAGGTCCAAACAGCCTGCCTTAGGAGTATAACAGGTGGGTATAAGCGAACGGCCACAGCACTGCTCGAGAAGGAAGCTAATATTCCCCCCCTATAACTATATATTGAAGCCAATGTAATGCAAAGGGTGTAAAAGGAACGCAACTCTAACGTTATAAAGTATATCAAGACACGCCTAAACAAACTATAGAGGGACCCTAGGGTGCCCTATAGGAGAAGGAACCAACAACCCCAAAGTAGGGAAGATAT
>Ga0307507_10001156_pt1 | contig 58626 bp, 30 predicted proteins | sample 7_EM_MG_FD_207223 | JGI IMG/M metagenome (GOLD analysis project Ga0307507, IMG submission 207223) | Populus trichocarpa ectomycorrhiza microbial communities from riparian zone in the Pacific Northwest, United States - 7_EM | ecosystem: Host-associated > Plants > Roots > Unclassified | place... | reverse complement strand
AAATGCTAAGACTTAATTATAAATGCCGCATTTAGCAGCTAAATGCTAGTACTTAGTTATAAATGCCGCATTTGGCGGCCAAATGCTAATACTTAATTATAAATGCCGCTAAATGCTGGGAAATGCTAGGAAATGCTGGAAAATGCTAGAAAATGCTAAAATGGCAGAAACGAAAAATTAAATGCTGGTAAATTTTTTCCTGACGTTAGCATTATAGTACCTTTTTATTCTTTCTTTTACTAGTTTAGCTGTTTCTCTAAAATATATATAAAGTTTTATTAAGTTTTCCATTCTCTGCTTAGCCATGCTACTTATTTTCTTTACTTGTTATAGCAATAACAATATTCTTAATTTATACCCGTAATTCGCCTTAAAAGGTAATATACCTATCCCTTTCTATAGTGTTGCGTTATATATAAACTATGTAATTAGTAATAATAATATCTAATTATTCTGCGCGTGATTAATATAGTGTCTTAAGTACTATTCTAATGTCTAGTTTAGTCTCTTTGTCTAGCTATTGATTTATAGGTAATACGCTATTAATATTGCTGCTTAAACCCCTTACTGCTAAGAATACCTTTTAGAATACTGCTATAAATCTTAGATCTTTATCCAATATAACTTTTATTAGTACTCTGTATCTTATAAATACTTCTTTAATATAGATTTTAGCTATATCCTCTGCTAAGATTTCTTCTATGTATGCTATAAAGTAGCCCTACTTGGTTAACTTATCTACTATTATAAGGATTGCGTTATAATCCTATCTGGTAATAGGGTCTTTTAACTTTAGTAACTTTATAATAAAGTCCTATAATATAACCTCCTATAGTCTTTTTAGTATCTTAATAGGTTATAGCCCTTCGTACGGCTTATACCTTATTAGTTTATTCCTCTAATAATCTAGATATTCTTTTATAACTTGCCTTACTAGTTTCCAAATTTCTTAAATAATATACTCCTCTTAAAGCCTTAACACTAAGCCTATAGCTCTGTTGTATCCCTAAGTTATTCCCTTATAGAATTTTTTAACGAACTCTTCTGCGATTACCTTTGGCATATATATAGCCTCTTAGTGCTTATACTACTCTAAGTCTAGATCCTTACTCTATATTTCTTAGATCTTTTATAGCTATATACTCTCTAGTGTCTTATAAACTTATTCTAGTCCTTCTATTATAGCTACTAGCTTTAAATAATTATACCTAATTAATCCGTCTTTATTTTTTCTTAGTATAGCGCCTAATAACTTTTTATTACTTTATAACTCTGCCTTTCTACTAAGTGCATCCGCTTTCACGTTTTTAGTACCCTTGATATGCTAAATCTTAAAATAATACTCTATAAGTATCTCTACCCATCTAACTTATCTACAGTTAAGTTCTTTTATTATTAGGAACCCTGGTAGGTTCTTATAATCTGTTTTAACTATAAATAGTTTCTCTATACCTTATAAAAATGCTCTCTATTTCTTAAGCGCTGTAACTATACCTAACAACTCTTTGTTATAGATATTATAGTTTAGTTCTGGTGGTATTATCTTTTGACTATAGTACGCTACTGGATACTATCTATCTAGATGCTTCTGTAGTAGGTATGCTCTTAATATAAAATCTAATATATCTGTTTCTACAACCATGTCTAACTTTAGTTAGTAGATTTTGAGGATTAAATCTTAGGTAAACAACTCCTTAAGTTTCTTAAACAGTGTCTTCTACTTGTTACCCTATATCTATAACTCCTCTTTCTTTATAAGCCTTATAAATGGCTTAATACTCTTTAACTATTATACTATAAACCTTCTGTAGTAGTTGTAAAACCTATAGCTTTAACTCTCTTTAGGTCCATACTAATTTTACCTAGTTTAATAACAAATCTAATAAAATTGGTCTTCCTGGTAAAGAACTTGTATTTCTTAATTGTTACTAGCATCTTTTCTTCTTATAGTCTCTTTAAGACCTACTTAACGTATTCTCCATGTTCCTCCTTACTTATTAAGTAGATAATAATGTTATTAAGGTATACTATAATAAACTTATTAAGGTGTTCTCCTAACACACTAGTAATTCTTTTCTAAAATGTTGTTGATGCGTTTATAAGCCCGAACTATATTACTAATGGTTTATATAGTTCTTTTTTTAACCTAAAGGCTACCTTCCACTTATTGCCTTCCTTAATCCTAATTTAATAGTGCGCCTACCTTAGATCTATCTTTGTAAAAATCTATACGTTACCTATTCTATCTTGGATTTTGCTAATTAAGGGTAAAGAATACATATCCTTTTTTAAAATACTGTTTAACTATCTATAGTTAATATATATTCTAAGTTTTCCGTTTTTCTTTGGGATAAATAATACTAAATATCCTACTAATGACTGTGACGGTCTAATATACCCTTTTTATAGGTTTTCCTAGATAAACCCTTTAAGTGCTATTAACTCTGTTTTAATAAGCTTATAAATTGGAAAGAACTTTAAACTTGTTTTTGGTTTTAATTCTACCTTATAGTCCTATACTGCATATTTTAATAGCTTTTTACTTTCTGGGCTCTATGTTACGGACGCTTTAAGTAAGATGTTATGACTACTTGGAGAAGAGTTGGAGGAAGCTAGTTAGTTAATATAAGCACGGTCCAGGATGGAGCCGGTGGAACCATGTAACGAAGAATGGTAAGCGAGTCACATAACCTGCACGTAGCGAACGTAGCGAACGTACTCACGTATACTACGTACACTACGTACCTCACGTAGCGAAGGGATTTCTTAAGCGTACGGTTGTGTATTTAAAGGACCACAGTCCCTACCCAGATAGTTCTCTCTTTATAGTAAATCTTAGAATACAATTAGAGTTAATCTATTAGGCAACCACTCCACCAGTTATTATTATATTATTGACTTCTTATTTACCTACACACCTAGCCTATTAATAAGTCCACCGTAGTACCTACTACAAGGCTCCATTATACATTTACTACCTAGTTATAGTATAAACAAAGTTAAACAATATGCCACTAAAAGCACTAGTTATAACTTAGTTAACAATAGCTACGACCTTAGGGTTAGGAGACACCAGCATAGGGGATACAGATTCGCAGCTAGTCACAACAGGTCAGTTACAAGAAATGGTTAATTAATTAACAGACAATAATAAGTTACTTAAAAATCGCATTAATGGAATTGGAGCAGCTAAGGTTAAGTTACCATTAATTAAACGATTCTTAGGAGAGAGATTAAAACTTAAAGCATTTCTAACGCAAATGCACTTTAAGGTTATATAAGAGGGAGTAAAGTTAGTAACACTAGTAGACCAAGTAGCGTATATATGACTGTTCTTAACAGGAAAGGCACTTAAGTAGTTTAAACCTTACCTTACCAAGATCCAAGTTAATAGAATGACAACTACTAACTAAGAAGTACGGTATATATTTACTAGTTAGGGCGGGTTTACTAAGAGACTAACACAGATATTTGGAGACCTAGAGGTAGCAACCACAGCGGAACAAAAGCTTTAAAACTTGGTATAGCGAACTTTAGCAATTAAGTATACAACATAGTTTCAGACACTTATAATATAGGTTAAGTAGAACAATAAGGCGCTTATAGCACAGTATAAATAGGGACTTAAGGCTAAAGTCTAGGATATAATTATCCTAATAGAAGATGCGGACACTCTATAAGAGTTAATAGATTAATTAGTAAAGATTAATAACAGAATCTATTAAAGGGAATAAGCTAAGAAAGGGCAAGACAGAGTTCCACAATTATATAAGGCGCAGAGCACGCATTAATAAAGCTAAAGTTAGAAACTATAGAATGGCAGAGAGCCAATGGACCTAAGTAGTACCAAAGAATCTAGATAATAGAATAAGAAACCATAAAAACCTAGAGGTTAAGGATTAAGTAATTATAGGACTAAGGAGCAGAGGCCAAACTAGGGATCTTAGCAGCAGAAGACATTTAGGCGGACTCTATAATAAAAAGAATGGTTTAAAGAAGGAGCTTATATAAATTATAGAAAGAAAAGTTATTTCGCTAGAGGTTATAAAGGTAGTTAAAGTAACCACGCGGTAAAAGGCACTAGGTTATTAGAGTATAATAATATAGATAAAAGTATATTACGCGGGACTAAGAAATGCTCGGTTAAGTATTTTACGTTTTATTATAATAACGCATGCCAAATTTATAAGGATACTAAGTATAGCGTAAGCTATTAGCTATAAGAACTAGAGTTAAGAGGACTTAAAGGAACTAGAGAGTTAGATAAAGAATAGGATCAACTCTATAAGCTAGATTAAGATATTATAGCAATGTATAGACAAAGATTAGTAACAATAACAATAGAGTTAGAGTACTTATTAATTAATAGCAACGAGGAAGAAAAAGAGGCTAACTGGGAGTACTTAAACCTTAGTAACGCAGTAGAAGTAGAGACTAAAACCACTATAGAACGCGGATTAGTAACGGGTATTATAACACTATTAGATACAGAATCCATTACTTTATAAGACGGAAGGAGTAATACCTAAAGAGAATTAAGTAAGTAGATGACTGCTAGTACTAGTTTACCACTTAGAAAAGGCAAAAGGCTATAGGCTTAAGATTCTTAAGAAGAGATAAAAAATGCTTAAGATTCTTAAGACAAGATAAGACATACCTAGGGACCTACCACGGACGAAAACCAATGGGAAAGGGCAGTAGCTTAGTTTAAAGGTAAACGAATAAGTATAGGACGCAAGTTTAGAAACTATAAGTTTAGGAAACGAGTAAGAATGTTAATTCCAGGTAAATGTAGTGTTCAGTCTAAAGATTAAAAAGTCGATACTAGAATCAAGAAGTAAGACGACTTTAAGGATCTAGCTATAAGACGTAGAAAATAAAAAACTATAGATAAGTTTAGGCAAAGAATTATCATATAGCAGGAGCGAAAGCTAGATAAGAGATTAGCTACGCCAGGACATATAAGGGACAGAGCACCTATATAAAGAATTACTAACAGGCCTAGGACAGGGACGCCTAAAGTAAAGTGGTTAAACAAACCAGAATAAGAAGAGGATCTAGGAATTCCAACTAGATTTAAAGAAAGACATACCAAAGGATGTTATAATGCAGTAATAACAAGGTACTTTCTTATAGACAGACTATATACACTAAACCAGTTATACGGAAAGTAGTATAGGTAATAATACAACAATAAATAGTAAGATTTCTATATATGGCTAGACGAAAAAGTTATCCAAGACTAACCCATTATAGAGAAATGCATAAGTCACATTAAAGGAGTATTAATTATAATATTAAGGAACCTAGAGAAAGGATCTAGGGACTAGAGAAGTAAATAATAAGTTTTAGTACCTGTAAATAAGAGACTAATAGTTAGATCAGTTAAATAGAGGTTTAAACTTAAAGATAAAGACAAGCCAAGAGTTAACCTAGGTCACTTAGTATATTATATACTATCGTGGATAGCTTATATAGATAACATATATAATATATATAGAGCACTAAAGGACAAAGCTTAAAAGTACCTAATAAGGATATATTGGGCACTAGATAAAAAGAAGTATAGAGATACTAAGTATATATATAGATGGCACCTAGTAGAAGTATAGAGTTAAGGGGACCTAATACTTTAACCAGGAAGATTCCTTACGGAAGAATACCTAGACGGATAATAGCGGTGGAATTGTCTAGAGAATACTTATCTATAATATATAGAGGGGAAAAAACAAACTAAGTATTAGCCTAAGTTAGACTAAGTACAAGCAGGATCTAGTAGCCAATAGTTGGGAAAAGGGGAGGCCTATAGGACTAGAGGGAACTAGTAGTAGAGCCTTAGACCCTTAAAGGAATTTAAAGACAATACCTAAATTTACAAGTTAAGTGGCAAGATTAATAGTTTAAAGCATTAATAGATAATGGAGTAATAAGGAACCACATATTACTAGTAGTAGTAGAAAGGATAGGGTTACTATATAGATAAAAGGAACACCCATATCTACTAATAACAATTTTAGGAGATTAGATAGCCTATAGAGGAGGCATTATTAATCTCAAAACAGGACCTATTTAGTTAACTATTAAAGAAAGACAAGTTAGAATGTCTTTTATATCCTACCCTTAGGGAAAAACAAGGCGATTTTAGGAATACCTTAGTTATAAGAATATAATCCAAGGATTAATTAGGTTACAGGTTAAGTTAATATTAGGGATACTTAACAACGCAAAATGCAATAGCAAACTAAGTTGGTATAGTATTAAGTCAGAACGATATACAAAGAGGCTAAGCGAGGCTTAAGTTATATACCAAGGAGATACCACAAGTATAGTAAAAAGTTATAGTCACTAGAAAGTGAGAAGCTATTAAAGTATATAGTATAGGACTATAAAATAGAATTAGAGCTAGGAACTAGTCTAAAGTTCTTTTTAATCTACAAGCTTACTAAAACTGAGTTAGTAGCGCTTAAGGAGTTTGTCTAGAAGAACTTATAAAAGGGATATATTAAACCGTTATAGTTATTAGCAGGATATCCAGTACTATTCATTTTAAAGAAAAACGGAAAACTTAGGATGTGTATTAACTATAGACAGTTAAATAGCATTACTAGAAAGGATAGGTATCCTTTACCCTTAATTAGCAAAATCTAAAATAGGATAGGCAATGCAAAGATCTTTATAAAGATAGATCTAAGATAGGCGTACTATCAGATCTAAATTAAGGAAGGCAATAAATAGAAGGCAGCCTTTAGGTCAAAGAAAGAACTATATAAGCTATTAGTTATGCAATTTAGGCTTATAAACGCACTAGTAATATTCTAGAAGCAAATTAATAGTATATTAGGAGAACACCTTAATAAGTTTATTATGGTATATCTTAACAATATTATTATCTACTTAATAAGTAAGGAAGAATATAGGGAACACATTAAGTGGGTCTTAAAAAGACTATAAGAAGAATAGATGCTAGTAGTAATTAAGAAATACAAGTTCTTTACTAAGAAGACCAATTTTATTAGATTTATTATCAAACTAGGAAAAATTAGCATGGACCTAAAGAAAGTTAAAGCTATAGTAAGTTGGTAAGAACTAAAGAACATTATATAGTTAAGGTTGTTCCTAGGGTTTTGTAACTACTATAGAAGGTTTATAGCACAATAGTTAAAGAATATTAAGCCATTTATAAGATTAATAAATAAAGAGGAACTATGGGTATAGGGAAATAAGTAAAAGAAGTTGTTTAAGGAACTTAAGGAGTTGTTTACCTAGGAACCAATCCTTAAGATCTACCAACTAAAGTTAGAGACGGTTGTGGAAACAGATGCATTAGACTTTATACTAGAAGTATATTTACTATAGAAGCATTAGGACGCATAGCATCCAATAACATATTATAGTTAGAAGATAACACCACTAGAATTAAACTATAACATCTACAACAAGGAGTTGTTAGGTATAGTTATAGTACTTAAGGAATAGAGAGCATTCTTACAAGGCACAGAGAAACTATTTATAGTTAAGACGGACTATAAGAACCTTATAGGACTCCTAACAATAAAGGAACTAAACTAAAGACAGGTTAGATGGGCAGAGATGCTTATAGAGTATTATTTTAAAATTTAGTATACTAAGGGTATAGATAATGTAAGAGCAGATACTTTAAGCAGAAAAGCTAAACTATAAAATAATAAGAAGCCGTTAGGGGCTTTACTACAAAAGGATCTAGATAGAGTGATTAGGTATAATTATCTAAAGATTGCAGTAACTAAAGAAAGTCATATTTACAAATTACTAGAGAGTAATTAGACACAGAAAATCCTAAAGGCATAGATAAAGAATCCAAAATCAGAACAGTATAAGAATAGAGAGGTAGCCTATATTCCAAAGATAATAGCAGAAGAGTTTATAAAAGAGTTTTATAAGGGAATAACGTAAGGACATAACAGAGCTACAGGCTTAGTGTTAAGACTTTAAGAGGAGTACATTATCTAAGGAATCTGGGGACTAGCGAGATAAGTTATAAGGGAGTGTTTAGATTGCTAAAGAAATAAACCAATAAGGCATAAGCCGTATGGAGGGCTATAACTCGTTAAAACACCAGAAAGACCATATAAGGTCATATTATAGGACTTTATTATTAAGTTACCAAAGTTAAAAGATCCTATTATAGGATAAGATTATAATACAATCTTAGTAATAGTGGATAAGCTAATAAAGTAGAGATACTTTATAGTATGCATAGAAGAAATATCCGCAGAAGATATAGCTAGAATTTATATTAAGGAAGTATTTATAAAACATAGAGTACTAATAAAGGTCATATTAAACAGAGATCTAAGATTCGTAGTAGTATTCTAGGAAGTATTCTTAGCAGAATAAGGGGTTTAAGCAGCGATATTAACTGCATATTACCCATAGATAGACGGTTAAATAGAAAGACTAAACTAGACACTAGAACAGTATCTAAGGCATTATATTAATCACGTATAAAACAATTAGGTATTATTATTACCAGTTATATAGTTTGTATATAATGCAACACCATAGGAAGGGATAGGCATATCACCTTTTAAAGCAAATTATAGGTATAAGCCAAGAACGTCGTTAACACTACAACAAACAAAGAAATCAAGTAGCACAGCTAAAGAAAGAGTGGAGACGTTAATAAGTCTTTATAATCACCTTAAAGAAACAGCTAAACTAGTACAAGAAAGAATAAAAAAGTACTATAACACTAAGAGATCTAAGGGACCAGATCTTAAGGAGGGGGATAAAGTATGGCTACTATACAAAAATTTTAAAAGTTAACGACTAAGCAAAAAGTTAGACTATGTTAGACTAGGACCATTTATAGTTAAGGCAAAAATCTTAGAAGTTACGTATAGACTTAACTTACTAGTAAAAATAAAAATCTACCCTATACAGCACGTTGCAATGCTAGAGCCAGCATACAGAAATATTAAGCCACTAGTCTATAAGGCAGACATATATAGAGGACAAGAAGAGGACAAATAGTAAGTTTTAAAGATTATTAGTTATAAGGACGCTAATAATGAAATATAGTATAAAGTAAAGTGGATAGGCTACAGCAAGACTACCTAGGAACCACTAAGCAACCTAGAGAATGCTATAGGAAAGGTATAGAAGTATTAGAAGAAAGCAGGTTAGGAAGTATAGAAAAAGGATTACCAAAGGATAAGTTACCTAAGGGGGACCTAGGAAGAGCAACTACTATATTACTTAAAGTTGTTTCCTTCTCTAGAGACGCTACTCTCTCATTACCTAGCTCAGACAGACCTTATTAAACAAGTTTCCACTCCTTAGAACGGTCCTTCTTATAAACTTTCTTAAGATAAGACAAATAAGCAAAGGCAGAGAGTCGGGCCACAAAGAGGCGACGCTCCTCCTCACAGGCGCGGTCTTCGTCGTCTTGTAAATATTAGAGGTCGGCGCAGGCTTGCGACAGTTCCCGCTTAAGAGAATTAGCGGCAGATTAAATATAAGACCCTATTAGTAATTAATAAGGGCACTTAAAGGCTGTTAAGAGTAATAGGACGCATATATTTACTATTAGACACTAAACAAATATTACAACTAGAGCGCATATTAGACTTAGTGCACTCTAAATAGGAGGAAGGTTGGCGACTAAAGGGAGTTGCAATTACAACGCAAACTAACCCCCTCTTAGAGCAGCGAGAGCAAGGACCCATTATAATACCAGTTAAAAGAATTAACGCGACAGTATAAGCACAACACTATAAGTTAGAAGAAGAAGGAACTTTAAGTATAATAAGTAAGGATATTAACCAAGTTAATTAAACGGACATTACACCTCTAGTAGACAACTTAGAGATATTAGGAATCTTTAAGGACGAAGATAAAGAGGAGGGAGATGGTATTACAGACGCTTTAAGTAAGATATTATAACTACTTAGAGAAGAGTTAGAGAAAGCTAGTTAATTAATACAAGCACAGTTTAGGATAGAGCCGGTGGAACCATATAATAAAGAATAGTAAGCGAGTTACATAACCTGCACGTAGCGAACGTACTTACGTACACTATATATACTACATACCTCACATAGCGAAGGGATTTCTTAGGCGTACGGTTGTGTATTTAAAGGACCACAGTCCCTACCCAGATAGTTCTCTCTTTATAGTAAATCTTAGAATACAATTAGAGTTAATCTATTAGGCAACCACTCCACCAGTTATTATTACGTTATTGACTTCTTGTTTACCTACACACCTAGCCCATTAATGAGTCTACCGTAGTACCTACTACAAGGCTCCGTTACACTCTATAACCTTTTGCTATACTTATGGTATCTTTTTAGTATATAACTTAAGCTTTACTTAGTCTCTTTATATGTCGCTCTAACTTAGTACTATACTATCTTGGTTTATTATCGCATTTTGCGTTATTATATATTTCTGATATCTACCTATCCTATAACCTAATTAATCTTTAAATTGTATTCCTGTAACTAAGGCATTCCTAATATTGCCTTATCCTTCCCCAATAGTAGGATATTAAAAGATATCTTAACTGGCCTTCCTTTAATGATTAACTAAATTGGTCCTATTTTAAGATTAATAATGCCTCCTCTGTAGGCTATTAGATCTCCTAAAATTGTTATTAACGGGTATAGGTGTTCTTTTTGCCTATATGGTAACCCTATCCTTTTTACTACTGCTAGTAATATATAGTTTCTTATTACTCTACTATCTACTAGTTCTTTAAACTTCTGACCTTGCTAACTAACTCTTAGGTTTAGGTATTATCCTATAACTCCTTTAAGGGTTTAAGGCTCTACTACTAGCTCCCTATAGTCCTATAGGCCTCCGCTTTTCCTAACTATTAGCTGTTTAACCTTAACTGTATTTAGTCCTTCTATAGCTAATACTTAGTTTGTTTCTTTTTCTCTATATGCTATAGATAAGTGTTTTCTAGGCACTCCTACTACTATTATCTATCTAGGCATTCTTCTGTGAAGAACCTTCTTGGTTAAAGTATTAAGTCTTCTAACTTTTAGACTTCTACTAGGTGCCAACCATATATATACTTTGCGTCTCTGTACCGTTTTTTATCCGTTATCCAATATATTCTTATTGGATACTTGCGATATTTATCTTTAGGTGTTTTATATATATTATACATATTATCTATATACGCTATCTATACCAATATATAATGCGCTAGGTGCTTTAGGTTAACTCTTGGCTTATCCTTATCTTTAAGTTTAAACCTCTCCCGCGTTAATCTAAACGTTGCTATATTATTTGCTGGTACTAATACCTATATTATTTCTCTCTAGTCTATGGCCTGTTTTTCTAGGTTCTTTAATATTTTAACTAATGCCCCTTTTATATAGCTTATCTGTTTTTTAAATATTGCTTAATCTGGTATACCTTTCTTATTCAGCTATATATAAAAATCTTTCCACTTATCGTTTCCTTTTTGCTAGTACCACTTTTAGTATAGCTTAGTAAGTGTGTACAATCTATTTATAAGGAAGTATCTCTTTATTACTGCGTTGTTATAACCTTTAATATATCGTTCTATAAATCTAGTTGGAATCCCTAGATCCTCTTCTTATTCCAGTTTATCTAACTACTTAGCTCTTGGCGTTCCTACCCTTGGCCTATTTATAACTTTTTGTATTAGAGCTCTATCCCTTATATATTCCGGTATAGCTAATCTCCTATTTAGCTTTTGTTCTTGCTATATAATGATTTATTGTCTAAACTTGTCTATACTTTCTTTTTATTTTTATCTTCTAAAAGGATTTTTAAAGTTGTCTTGCTTCTTAATTGTTATATTAATTTTTTAACCTTTAGGTTAAATACCGCGTTTACCTGGAACTGCTTTGGACCTTACTTATTCTTTAAGTTTTTAGTTTCTTAGGAACTATTGTCCTAAGCTTATTTATTTGTCTTTAAACTAAGCTGCCGTCCTTTTCTATTGGTTATTGTTTATTATAAGTTTTTGGGTATGTCTTATCTTATTTTAAGAATATTAAGCGTCTCGCATCTCTCCTTAAGAGTCTTAAGCCTTTGGCCTTTTGCCTTTGTTGGGTGGTAGGCTAGCACTAGCAGTTATCTGCTTGCTTGGTCTACTTTGGATATTACTCCTTCTGTCTTATAAAGTAATGGATACCGTATTTAATAGTATTATAATACCCATTGCTAAACCGCGTTCTATAGTGGTCTTAGTCTCTACTTCTGTTGCGTTATTAAGGTTTAAGTGCCCCTAGTCGGCCTCCTTTTCTTCCTTGTTACTATTAATTAATAAGTACTCCGACTCCATTGTTATTATTGCTAATTTTTATCCGCATATTACTATAATATCTTAATCTAGCTTATAGAGTTGATTTTGCTTTTTATCTAACTCTATAGTTTCCTTAAGTCCTCTTAACTCTGGCTCTTATGGCTAATAGCTTGCGCTATACTTAGTGTCCTTATAAATTTAGTATGCGTTATTATAATAAAACGCGAAGTGCTTAATTAAATACTTCTTGGTCCTACGCAATATCCTTATATCCGCGTTATTATACTCTAATAACCTAGTGCCCTTTACCACGTGGTTACTCTAACCACCTTTATAGTTTCTGGCAAAATAACCCTATTTTCCACAATTTATATAAGCTCCTAATTTAAACTATTACTCTTACTATAGAGTTTGCCTAAACGTCTTCTGCTACTAAGATCCCTAATTTAGCCTCTGCTTCTTAGTCCTATAATTACTTAATCTTTAACCTTTGGGTTTTTATAGTTTCTTATTCCACCTCTTGGATTCTTTAGTGCTGCTTAAGTCCATTAGCTCTGGCCCACCGTTTTATAGTTTTTAACTTTAACTCTGTTAATGCGTACTCTGCGCCTTATATAACTGTAGAACTCTATCTTACCCTTTCTTGGCTTATTCCCGTTGATATATCCTATTGTTAATCTTTATTAACTAGTCTATTAAGTCTCTTAGACTTTCCGTATCTTCTATTAGGATAATTACGTCCTAGACTTTAGCCTTAAGTCCCTGTTTATACTATGCCATAAGTGCCTTATTATTCCACTTAACCTACATTATAAGTGTCTGAAACTAGGTTGTGTACTTAATTACTAAAGTGCGTTATACTAGGTTCTGAAGTTTTCTTTCTACTAGTTATTGCTTCTAGGTCTCCAAATATTTATATTAGTCTCTCCGCGAACCTATTCTAACTAGTAAATATAAACCGTACTTCTTAATTAGTAGTTGTTATTCTATTAACTTAGATCTTGGTAAGGTAAGGTTTAAACCACTTAAGTACTCTTCCGGTTAAGAATAATCCTATATACGCTACTTGGTCCACTAGTGTTGCTAACTTAGCCCCCTCTTATATGACCTTAAAGTGTATTTATATAAGGAATCCTTTAAGTTTTAACTTCTCCCCTAAGAATTGTTTAATTAAGGGTAACTTAACCTTAGCTGCTCCGATTCTATTAATTCTTTCTTTAAGTAGTTAATTATTATCTGTTAATTAATTAACTATTTCTTGTAACTGACCTACCGTAATAAGTTGTAAGCTAGTATCCGCTATACTAGTGTCTTTACTTATACCTAAGGTAACTGCTGCTATGGACGGCGTTGTGACTAATGCTTTTGGTGGCATATTGTTTAACTTTATTAATACTGTAACTAGGTAGTAAATATATAACGAAGCCTTGTGGGAAATACCACGGTGGACTTATTATTGGGCTAGGTTGTATAGGTAAATAGGAAGTTAATAATATAACAGTAATAAATAATAACTGGTGAAGTGGTTGCCTAATAGATTAACTCTAATTGTATTTTGAGATTTACTATAAAGAAAGAACTATCTAGGTAGGGACTGTGGTCCTTTAAATACATAACCATACTCCTAAAAAAGTCCTTGCTCTGTCTCCTCTGTCTGCTCTACTTACTCTGTTATAGATCTCGCAGATTACATAGATTATATAGATTATATTACGTGACCTCGGTTATTATTTCTTATTACATAGTTCTACCGGATCCATTCTGGACTGTGCTCCTATTAACCAACTAGCTTCTTCCGACTCTTCTCCAAGTAGTTGTAATATTGTACTTGAAGCGTCCGTAACACTAAGGAGCTAGAGGTGCAAGTAATAGAGACAAGAAATAAGGTACTTAGGGCGGAGTATCCTTTTATGCTAACTAGTATGGCTAACCTAGCGTCAATATATAGGAATTAAGGGCGGTAGAAGAAGGCCAAAGAGCTAAAAGTATAAGTAATAGAGATATTTAAAAGGGTGCTTAGGGCGGAGTATTCTTTTATACTAACTAGTACAGCTAACCTAGCGTCGCCGTCTTATAATTAAGGGCGGTGGAAGAAGGCTAAAGAGCTATTTATATAAGTAATAGAGACGTTTAAGAGGGTACTTAGGGCGGAGTATTTAGATATACTAACTAGCATAGCTAACCTGACGTCGACGTTTTATAATTAAGGGTGGTAGAAGAAGGCCAAAGAGCTAGAGGTATAAGTAATAGAGATATTTAAAAGGGTGCTTAGGGCGGAGTATTCTTTTATACTAACTAGTATAGCTAACCTAGCATCGACGTCTTGTAATTAAGGGCGGTGGAAAAAGGCCGAAGAGCTATTTATATAAGTAATAAAGACGTTTAAGAGGGTACTTAGGGCGGAGTATCTAGATACGCTAACTAGCATAGCTAACCTAACGTTAACGTTTTATAATTAAGGGTAGTGGAAAAAGGCCAAAGAGCTAGAGATGTAAGTAATAAAGACAAAAAAAAGTGTGCTTAGGGTAGAGTATCCCTCCATACTAACCAGCATAGCTAACCTAGCGTTAATGTTTTGGAATTAAGGGCGGTGGAGGAAGGCTAAAGAGTTATTTATATAAGTAATAGAGACGAGTTTAGGGGTACTTAGGGCGGAGCATCTAGATATGCTAACTAGTATAGCTAACCTAGCGCCGATATATAGGGATTAAGAGCGGTGGAAGAAGGCTAAAAAGCCATTTATATAAGTAATAGAGATAAGAAAGAGGGTACTTAGGGAGGAGTATCTAGATACGCTAACCAGCATAGGTAACTTGGCGTTAATGTTTTAGAATTAAGGGCGGTAGAAGGAGGCTGAAAAGCTATTTATATAAGTAATAGAGATAAGTTTAAGAGTGCTTAGGGCGGAGTATCCTTCTACACTAACCAGCATAGCCGGCCTAGCGTCGACGTTTTGTAATTAAGGGTAGTAAAAGAAGGCCAAAGAGCTAGAGGTGTAAGTAATAGAGATAAGAAAAAGGGTGCTTGGGGCGAAGCATTTAGATACGCTAACTAGTATGGATAATCTAGCATATACCTAGAAGTCCTAGGGTCGTAGTAATTATACACTACTCTAACATATCTAGTTAAAAGCGTATATTAATTTTGGTAATTAAACGGCAGAGTTTATACCTTTTTAAAGTAATACGCTCGGCCACTTTAATATATTTTTACCTTTTTTAGGTATAAAATCTACGCATTTTAATTAGCGTAATTAATACGCGCTTTTAACCAGATGCGCCAAGGTGGTGTATATATATATATATATACGTTTTCATAGCGTGCACTTTAAAAGTCTTTTAAAAAGAATATATTGCTAATAGCAAGACCGGTTTGGGTGCCCGTAATAGGGCACCTAACACTTAATTAAATTTGGTTTAGTAGACGATAAACCCTAGTCTAAAGCGAGCAGCTATAAAAAGCTAGCACTTGGTATATCTACGGTATTAATAAGTACTTATAATATTAATGCCTATAAGTAGGAGTACCTATAATTTTATGGAGTACTTCTAATAGTAAGGAGTATCTATAATAATAAGAAATACCCACAATAATAAGGAGTACCTATAATAATAAGGAGTACCTATAATAATAAGGAGTACCTATAATAATAAGGAGTACCTATAATAATAAGGAGTACCTATAATAATAAGGAGTACCTATAATAATAAGGAGTACCTATAATAATAAGGAGTACCTATAACAATAAAAAGTACCTATAATAAAGGTAAGTACCTATAAGTAGCAGTACCTACGGTAACGGGGAGCACCTATAATATTAGGGAGTACCTATAATAGTAAGTACCTATAATAGTTAGAAGTAACGGGGAGTGCCTATAGCGATATACCTTTGGCCGGTTTTCAGTGGCCGTCTCTAGATAGTTGGCGTTTAGCTTATGTGTTTCACTTATGGGTTTTATATATAGGTTTACAAAAAAGCATACTATTTAATTAGTATTTACATCGCTTTATTTTTATAAATTAGAAAATAGATACTTTAATTATAATGCAACTCTTAGCTAAGTTTATAGTAATTACTAAAGATCTCTACAAGAGTCTCCACTATAGTTGATTTTAGGCCATCCTAAAAAGAAATATCCCTTAGGATGCCCCACCTAAACCTATATTATATTAGTTCAGTCTTAGTAAATACAGTAACTATAAACCGGAATTACGTTATTCTGTTGCTTTATTTCTACACTAGGTAGGTTATTATAAGGGATATTATTGCAGTCACCTTGGGAAGCCCTTAGGGTAGCCCTTAGAAGGTTGTCAGTTATATAACAGAGGCACATGCCCGTAGTATATATAGTTCTCCTTAATCCTAAAGGCCTTACCTCCTTAAGAATTCGTCTTCTCTCCAATCTCTCTTATTTTATAATTGTACCTTTATAGCCCCCTACCTATAAAGTCCTCTTATAGTTATCTTGTCGGCTTGGCTAAGTCTTTAATATATATATAATCTAGGCAGTTAGGCAACAGCCTTAGTCATATATATATTAGTGCAAATCATTTGCCAATATCTTATAATAGCCCACATTATCCACCACTAACCTATAACTAGATTAGCGCAAGCAGCAATGCAGATACTAAATATAGTAAAATCTCTTTAATATGATACCGTTTATTCAGCCAAGCGTATTATAATACCAATAATATTGTTATATTAAGATATTATATATAGGGTAAATAAGCAAGAAAAAGGGGAGCTTAATACCTAAAAAGGCTTAGGGTATTTATCTCGCGGAGCAAATAGGGCCCTCTCCTATACAAATTCTCTACTGGTTATACCGATATTGGTAATAGGTACTTAACAAAATTATTAAAAGTTAGATTATTATAATATTATACTAAAAAAGGCTTAATTAATGCGCATAGATCGTAATATAGAGTATATCATTATATACCCCATATTGTATTAAAGGGTTTTAACTGTACTAGATTATAATATAGTATATTTTTTTCTAAGTATTATTAGATTGTAATTACCCCGCTTCTAACCAGCCTACTTTTTATACAGCACGATTTTCCAACTCGCACGATCGCCTAGCTTGTATAACCGCTTGGCTCGCAAGATCTCCTAGCTCGCACAATTATCTAGCTTATAAGATCTTCTAGCTCGCATGATTACCTAGCTTATAAGATCGCCTAGCTCGCACAATTACCTAGCTCGTAAAATCGCCTAGCTCGCACGATCTTCTAGCTCGCATAATTACCCAGCTTATATAACCTCCAGCTTGTAAGATCCTAGAGCTTGCACAATCCCCAAACTTGTATAATTGCCTAGTTTGTATAACCCTCCCGGCTCGAACTAGAGCGGAGAATGCTTATTTATACTAGTGCGCAATTGGTAAGAAAAATATTAGAAACATACCAGAACTAGAAAAAGGCGGATTATACCAAAGATAGAGATTCTAAGAAGCCTAAGAAATAAGAAATTTCTTATAAGGAAATATTTTCGCAACCACGCTTATCTCTTTTAGCATTTATTAAGAATTAAGGCGTTAATTAGGATTTCCTTAGCTTGGTATTTTATTTCTATCTAGTTGCTTCCATATTAAGAATATCTCGTTGTTGTTACGTGTAAAGGAACAAGTTTTTATATATTAGATTGAAGTTAAAAGACTCGCTTACAGTAAGTTTAATAAGTTCTCCACCTTTATATACTTGGCAGCAATAAGTCAACTAGCCTATAACTTATTTGGTCCTCTATAAAGAAAAGACTTATTACTTTCTAATCCAAATATCCTAGAATTAGCCTTTATCGGTCTATCCTCTTTAACATAGTTAAAATATGCTAGCGTCTTCTTAACTAGTACAGAATAGAACTTTTCCTTTAAAAGCAGTTAGTAGTCCTATAGTAATAAGGGGGGAGGGCCTACTAGGTCTTATAGATTTAGAGGCTATAAAGGTTAATCTATAGACATATAGGTATAAAATCGACCGTTATACCGTATTAGGATATAGTAATCTACGTTATAGTCTCGCTTTAATCTATTAACCTTTTATAAAAAGGTCTCCTTTTACTTTCGAAAATTCTTATTTATGGCTTGTTTTGACCTCAGTAGTGACCTTTGGTTTAGACATATTACTATAGTACTAGATAATTAATGGCCTGCTAGCGTTTTATAGGGTAACTAAGGTGCGAGTTAACTCTAAATTTCACATTAATAGGGTGGGAATATTAAGAATAAATAGAGGATCTACCCCTTAATATTGGCCTAAGTTTTAACTAAAAATAAGATCTTATTCTAAAAACGGGATCCTATTCTAAAAACCATATTCTAATTCTAAAGACTATATCCCGATTCTGGGTTCTAAACGTACTAAACGTAACTGAAAAGGTATATAGTGTTGAGCTAAATGGACTATTTTTAGTCCTGGCTTAAATTGCGATTTTAAAACTAGATCTAGTTCTAAAGACTAAATCCTAATTCCGGTTTTAGGACATAGGCCAATTAACTACTATAAAAAGGGCATGATTCTGGAAACCGGATCCAGTTCTAGAACTGGATCCTATTTTTAGGAAATAGGTCGATTAACCGCTGCGAAAAGAGGTTGACTGTATCTGTATTTATATATTAGGTTTAGCTCGTTTTAGAACCACCTATATAATCGTTTATAGGCGCCCCTTTAGCCTCGCTGTATAAGCCCCGCTATATTAGAGCCTTATATATCACGGAACAAACTAAAACTAATAATATAATCTATAAGCAGGCTGTTACTGTAAGCATTCTAGTAAGCTTAAAACTTACTAAATATTAGAAAATTCATACTTTAATATCTTAACAACCACTTAATAATAAATTCTAATAATTTGGATTTGGATTTTTATATATACTCTACAGCTTCTATTAAAGTTGCATAATAATTAGTTTAGTGGTTTTTAAAATATTATAATTTAGGGGCCAAAATAAAGCCAAATTACTATATCTTAAAAACCATTAAACTAATTATTATGCAACTTTAATAGAAGCTATAGAGTGTATATAAAAATCCAAATCCAAATTACTAGAATTTATTATTAAGTGGTTGTTAAGATGTTAAAGTATAAATTTTCTAATTTTTGATGAGTTTTAAGCTTGCCAGAATGCTTGTAGTGCCATATTAAATATAGTCGCTTTGGAAAAGGACGATTAAATGTCAGAAACCGTAATCGATAATATAAATTTACTAAATCCTTACCTGTTTAAACCCTTTTTCTATACTTATGTATAACACCACCCATCACCTTATTATTACCTTATATTTAAAGCTATAGGCAAACCTACTTAGTTAATTAAATAGAAGTTGATTGTATAAGCTCTAATTAAGGAGGGTAAGCCTAGCGGAGGTTTAATAATAGGACTACTACGTCTCTTATACACATTCGGTCCATTTAAATCAATAGTATCTATATTTAGCGTCCCCCCTCCTCCTATACGGTATAAGCGCATTATACTATACGGTACCTATATATAGTAACTAAACTATATACACCTTACAGGCGGGAGGCCTATAATAAGCCTCTTACCTACCCGCCTTTTATAAGCCTCTTATCTACCCGCCTTCTAAACCGTCTAATAGCCTAGACTTACTATACGTGGTATTTCGTCTTTCTCTATATCCTTTTAGGCGGGAGATAGGGGACCTAGTTTATCCTTTAAAGCGGAAGGTTATATAGGACTAAATTATGCTGCGTAGGGGGTTATATAGGACTAGATTATACTATAAGCAGGGGGACTGTAGGCGACGCATATATACGTATATAGGTAGTAGAAGGAGTTAGAAGTAGATATATAACCCTTTTACAGTAGATAGGGCAAGATAGGCATTTTGGATACTCTTTTCTATAGAACTAAGTCTCAAAGCAGCGACTTAACAGTATTTTTCCTCTCGTTAATATAGTATAGATGCTATCTAGTCTTCTATTCTTTTGCCTCCGACTAGCGCGCCAAGTAGTAGGGTTATATTAGGTAGTACTTTAAGTTAAATTTAAGACAGTATATAATACCGTGCTTTTTATTCTTGTGTACTGTTAAAGGCAGCAATAGCGTTTAAGCAGCGTATATAGATGCTTGCCTTTAGCTTTTACATAGTTACGCCATTTAGCAGCCTCTTTCTGCATTTTAGTAGTAGCTAACGCCTTCTTTTTACTAGTAGCTTCCTCTACTATACCTTTATAATCCTCGCCAGAGGACTCTCCCTCTTTATTAGCCGCTACTTTAGTTAGAATACCTGCCGCTTAAAGCGCCGCCTAAATAGCTATAGCAATTTTAGCGTTTCTAGCATTAGTAGACGCGTTAATAGGTGCAGCAGCGGCCTTATATTTAACTGTAAAATTAACCCTCCAGGCCTTCCTTATATACTTTGACTATGCCTCTATTATCCCCTCTACTTCGCGCTACTTGTCTACATTGTTTACCTCTTTAGGTATTGTAGGATCCTTTAGACTCGATAACGCAATGATAGGAGTTAATTAATTAAGCTAGAAAGAACAAAGGCCGTAATATTTGTTAGCTTAATATGTATTTTAGGCAATAAAGTCCTAGTATTTAAAGGCTCCAAACGGGATAGCTAGAACGTTATTATATATCTTTATAGTGTTAGCGTATACGTTTATATTTAGGATAAAGGTTTGAAGATCTTTAGGCTGTTCTATAATAGTAGAAGGTATCGGTATAGGTTTGACAGTAAGGTCTACTTCTTTAGGCGCTTTAGAAGTGTTCTTTACAGTATTCTTAGGTGCTTTAGCTCTCCTCCTATACATTATAGCGCTAACTGAAATAGGAAATAATATAGGCTTTAAATAGCTTCAAAAAAATAGGCGACGGCGATATATTAGCATGGAGGATAAATGGTGTTATGCGCAAGTATAGAAAAAGGGTTCAAACAGGTAAGAATTTGGTAAATTTCTGTCGTTAATTATAGTTTCTAATATTTAATCATCCTTTTCCAAAGCGACTGTATAATTAGTTATAGACTAATAAATACTACCTATAACTTTTCGGTAATACTAGAATCCTATATATGTACTGTATTTTTAGCCTATACGACCAGAGACTATAAACAGGTCATTATAGCTTAGCATTTAACTTAGCCCCGCGAAGCCTCAGTCTAAGCCATATCGAATCGGCTTGACTTTTCTGCGCTAATCCTCCTTGCGTTTCGCTTATACCTCGCTTCCTTACACTTTTCTTCCTTATTATTTCCTTATTTCAAGACGCGCCCGGCCATTATACTATCCGTTATATCCTAACCTCTTTAATATCCCTCCTTGCCTGCCTACCTACTTGTTACATTAGCCCTCCCAACATAACTCTTAGCGTATTTGCCCGTAATAGTAAATCTCTCTAGATTAGAGATAATCAAAACGAAACCTATTGGAGAGGGGCTAAACGGTTTTTGTAATTTATTTAACTCGACCTATAAGGATCTAGGTGTCTCTAACTTATTAGACGCGTTATATTAGATAGGCAATAAAGGTAACTATTAATTTACCTAGTATAAGCTCTATCTAATACTTGTAGAACTAAAGGATACCTTACTTAATCTAATACTAGCTCTATAGAGCTTTTCTACTTTTTATTTATTGCCATCTAGCGGTGGCAATAAAAGCCTTTTTAGTGATCTATTAAGACTTAATTTAGCGGTTAATTTTAACGGCTTTAATATTAAATAGTTCTTACCTCTCCTAAATGCGATTCTTTATATTAAGCCTAATAAGATTGTCTAGAAGAAGGTATACGCTACTATAATAAAGTCTACACCTTTTCCCCAACTGCTACTATTCTATATTTAAACCCTATATCTTCGCAATATAAGTAGCTTTACCAACTCCTCTAAATATAGAAAATATATAGATAATGTTTTAAAGGAGGAGCTAGGCCCTCTTTATATAGGGATTTCTGGCTTATATAAAGCATTCTTTAAGGAAGTGGAAGGTCTTAAAGAGGTAAGCGCCGCCGTTTTTAAGAAATGCAAGGAAGGGGACAATCCACTATACGCTAAGGAGGGTAGCTAGCGTAACTAGCCTAAAAGCATAGAACAAAATAATGTCCTAGAGTGGTTTAATAACCTAATTAAATTATTTTTAGACTTTGTAAAGGAGTATGGGTCCGCCCCAAAGATATAATAAAAGCTTATTGCATATACTAAGCAGCCTTTATAAGGGTATATAGTAAAGCAAAAGATAAATATCGGTTTTATAAATAATTTAAGGGCCGGCAAAAGCTCTTAATACTATTAGTTGTATATACTTATGCTAGGAGAGCTAAAGAGTAATCTAAACACTAATATACCCTTACAGGCATAGTTTAATTTAGGGAAATATATAAGAGAAGTCTTTGCCACTTAGGATACTTGTTACTTTATCCTAGGCTTTACCCTCTATAGATCTATTATATGGCTATAGGAGTATAACCGGGTAGAAGGCATTATATCTTCACTATTTAATATTAATAAAGATGGACTACAATTTACCTTAGCAATATTAGGATTTCTCTAGATAAATAAGGAGCAGTTTAGGTTCGATCCTACTATTTTAATATTAGACGGCAAATAGTATATTAAAATTATACGCAATAGCTAGACTAAGCGTCTTATCCTTAACAAAGTTATTAAGTGGACACGCTATATTATGGGTTAGGCAACAACTTACTAAAAAGGACACTGTAAGGGGGATACCTTTAAGAAACCCCTTATTATTAAAGACTTATAGCAGTACCTAGAGCGCGAGAAAGAAGGCAAACTACTATATAAAATATTAGAGAAGGGAGTAGTTAATATAGCTAGGTACTATTATGGGAGGGTATAACCTCTCTTAGATGGGAAGTCACGGTATAGTCAGTCTGTTAGTTAGTTATAATCAGCTAGTAGGAAATTAGTTAGTAAGAAAGGAAGAAAAGAGTATATTAAAGGAAAAGTATATATCTACTAGTCCTGTCTAAGTTGTTAAAGACTCTAGGGCTTTAGACCGATCTATATAAAATATATATATTATTCATTGCTTAACGTCCGATTCGGATCCCTGTTGGGCCCACGCGGACTACTCCTTATATACATGTGGGGAGAAAACTCTATTTGAGAAAACCCCATAATCCGTCTCCCTGCCTTTTGGGGCTCGCTTACAAGTCGCCTACAAGTTACCAGTAGTGCTCTACTACCTTACTTTTTGACCTCCTTGGGAACTACTGCTGCCGTAATAAACCTACAGACGCGCTAGTATTACACACTGTACTCTACTCCTATAGAGTTATTAGGGGGCGCCTATTACTCGCCCCTTTACCTTCTATTACTATTTCCTTTGCAACCTAGAACTGGTCTAGTATATTTTAGCTAATAAGCCACCAGGTAGCCGCCTTAAGGCCTTTCTATGTTAAGAGTAGTGTATTATAGTTTTCTGTGCCAGCTGCTAAGAGCATTGCTTCTTGGCTAGTATATAAGGGGCATAACAGTATTATATGTTTTGGTGTCTGTTTTGGCCAGCTATATTTACACCTTAGGCTACCTACTAGGACACCCACCCAGTAAAGCTAATCTTTTAGTCCTATTATTCCTGTCCTTAAAAGTGTTGCTATTGTATTTTCTGCCTTTATTAGGCCCTCTTAGAGCCCTTAGGTATTTACCCCCTATAGCGTTACCCATGCTATAGCTTAGGTTCCCCTTGCCTAAGTCTGCCTCTATACCTTTAACTCCTATTTATCTCTCCAGCGTCGGTCCAACCAGTATTATATTACGGTAGATGGTTTTCCAGTACTCTTTTATACTCTACTTTGGCTCTTTTCTCTCCCTTACTATTGTCTTTACTGGCCTCTTACGCGTCTCCCTTCCTCCTCTATATAGGCCTGGGCCCTAGCGCCGCACTATTCTTCTTTTACTTTCTCTACCTATTTTCCTAATATATCTTCCCTACTTTAGGGTTGTTAGTTCCTTCTCCTATAGGGCACCCTAGGGTCCCTCTATAGTTTGTTTAGGCGTGTCTTAATATACTTTATAACGTTAGAGTTGCATTCCTTTTATACCCTTTATATTACATCGGCTTTAATATATAGTTATAGGGGGGGAATATTGGCTTCCTTCTTAAGTAGTGCTGTGGCCGTTTGCTTATACCCGCCTATTATACTCCTAAGGCAGGCTATTTGGACCTTTTGGAGTGGTTTAAGAAGTAATTTAGGGGGGCCTTTCTTAGTTTCTTTAGTGGCCCAAATGCTAGATCCATACGTCATAGTTAGCCAGACAACTGCTATATATAGTAGGCGTAACCTCTAGAAGCATGGACCCTATATAGAATTAACAATCCTAGACATGGCGATATACTATGCTTGGCCCTTACGGGCCGCTTGTGCCGCATATACGCTCCACCGGAGCTTGCTATCTACCCATACTCCCAATACCCTTAGGCCTTGAACTGGTTAACCCCTAAAGCCTTAGATATAGATTGTATACTAAAGATCTATAGATTAGTTACGTTTTCTTATAAAATGGATTAGCTGGTATTTCTCTAGTAAGAATTGGACTCTATGTCGTCTTGCCCATTCTATATAGGTGTTATAGGCTTTCTCTAGTGTCCTACAGTTCTCTGCGGCTGTTAGCCTATATATAATTAGGTTTATGTCATCGACAAAGCCTATCCCCTAGGTCGCCCCTTCCTTAAAGGTATTAAGCAGGTTGCTTACAAAGAAGAGGAAGAGTATAGGCAACAGAGGTAATCCTTATGGTATTCCTATTACAACTGCGATAGGGGGGCTCTAGTATCCGCTAAAGACCAGTAATGTTTCTTTCTGGCCTATAAATCCTTAAACAAATTGAATGATCTATTCTGGGAAGCTCTTTGCCCTAAGGATGTATAGGAGACGCTTATGGGGTACATTGTTATAGGCGCCGCTAATATCTAGGCTAAGCATTGATACTATAAAGTCCTTTCGCATAGCCCATGCAGTTTTAATGGTAGCAGCGAGTAGTGTAAGTGCTGATAGCGTTAAGCGATTCTTTCTTGCCCCCATTTAGCTTTGTGGTAGTAGGGCGTGTTCCTCTGCCGTATCTGCTATGCGGTCCGCTATAACCTTTTCTAAGATCTTGCTTAGGGTGTTTTCTAAGGCAATAGGGCGGTAGCTTCCTGGGATTGAGTAGTCTGCTTTGCCTTCTTTTCGTAAGACGACCGTCGTCATGGATCTTCTGAGTCGCGGGTAGTAGCCTATTGCAAAGCATGCTCTGGCTACGTCTGCAAGCCAAGGTGCTATAAGTGGTCCACAGGTCTTTAGGATATATAAAATATATAGAAGGCCTAGGCTCTCCTAAAGCTACGCCTAATCTAAATATTAAATCTAGGGGGCCAAATCACACTACTATATACCTCCCTTACCTAAGTTGTTGTCCCCTAATAACTTCCGAAACCTTATATTTCTGTCTATTTTTAAAATAAAGGTGCAGTAGGCGATCGTATACGCTCCTTACCCTTACTATAAACCCAAGATAGTGAGTAAGGAGACTCCGTTCTGGTTAAATAAGACCACTCTTGTCTACCTGGCTGGGCAGTACAAGCAGTATTAGACTGACGGCTCTTAGATAACATGGCTCTCTTACATCCTTCCATTTACTCAGTTCTATCCTATAATTTCTTAGGCAACTCCATATAACTCTGTCCTTTTATAATAACAGAAGGCATAATACTTAGTTTTACCACAATAGTTAAAGGATTAATTCTATAGTTAACGCAGTAGAAGTATAAGCAGCTATTAAAACGCTCCATCTTAGTTGCGCGCATAAGCTGGAATATATCCTTATAGTTCTTAACAGCCCTAAAACGGTAGGAATGTATCTATTTCCTAACTTTATTCCTATTACCAGCAAGAAAAAGGTTACAATCTTAAATTACTACTAGAGAATCCCATTATTATCTACTAAGAAGGGCGTTAGATAAGGCACTGGCAGTAGTAAGCTTAACTACAGTAGGGAAGCGGTATAGGATTGCGCCATAAAGATTAGCATGTCCAGATAGTATATAAGGCGGCGCTTTTAAATCTTAGTAAGTATCCGCCAGCTCTGCCTAGGTTCCTCCTTTTATAACCTTAAGGTTATTATAATTATCTTAAATACCAATAAACCATAATAGTATTATTTTTTGGGTCCTAGTTAAAGGTCCTTTTACTCTATAAGGAAGGTAAGGCATAGTTATATACACATCCCCTTTCTTATATGGCTAAGCTACCTAGTTAGTTGCATACTTTTCTACATCCTTAGTAGTCCAGTCTTAATTAGAGATCTTATATACAAATCTATTGCCCTTAGTTAATCCTCGTGCTTTAAGATCTGCCTACTATAATTTTAAGTAATAATGCATACTAGGTAGGATAATCGTGCAGTTATTCTTAGTTTTATTATCCAAAGAAACGCTCCCTTAGATTATATTAGCGCCGCGTCCATGTTCCAGAAGAGAGGGAATATTAATATTAATATAGCGGAAAGCTATAGAGTCTCCCTTAACCGCAAATTTTGTATAATAAGGGTAGGAAATAAGTTGCCACTAGCTGTTAGGCCTAAGAGCGCAATAAAGACGATAGTATTAAGGATCTTATCTTATTAGCTACTAGCAAAGACTATAAACCATTATTCTTAACTAGCTATAATTTAGCCGTCTATTAATTAGACGCTAGTAATAACGGTATATACGCATTTCTTTATTAATTATTACTAAAATGCTAGAATCCTACTACTATCTAAACACGTTCAAAACCACGGATCTATCTTACTGCTATATATCTTGGTTATCTAGTAACAGCATTTAATTAAGCAAAGCCCCTCTGTTATAGAAAAACCTTAATGCTAAATTATAAATAAACTTATACGGTCCTAAGGAGTCGGACAAAACTAGAGGTTTATAGGCTTTTCTAAACCAGGAGTATATAGTAGGATCTATCTTTATGGTGCTAAGGTGATTATAAGTATAGTATATTAAACGGAGTCTATAATATAGTGCGGTATAGTTTAGACCCTTTATTATTAAACCTATACGTCCTTCTATAGCTTATATATGCATCTAGTAGACCTTATATATCTCTAGATTAGAACTAGCCGCCCTATACCAACTATACAAGAGCTTTATAACCTTAGTTAGTTTAATTTTAGTGGTTTGGTTTAGGGACGCCTTAAGATAAGCTAGCATATTATCCTTATAGTCACACCCTTGTTTTAAATGGAGTATTGCTATAGCATCTATAGTCTCCTTAATATACTCCTTATTATCTCCCGGCTTAATACCGTTTTTATTAAATATTAACTCTACTCCTAGCTCTCCTACTTCCAAGTAAGTAACTATTAGCCCTCTCCTTAGATTCCTTCTTAAATAGGATATTAGTAGCTATAGGGGCAAGCTAGCAGGCGTTCCAGCTATAAAAATACTTTTATTTATAGAAGATAAAGGCGAGTTAACTAATATAGGTAATCCTTATTAAGACGAGCTTGGCATAATACTAACGCCTCTTCCTTAAATAGGTGTTGATGGCTAAAAGGCTAATAGATTTATTATATTAGAAGCATATTAAGAATATATTTGCAGTGTAAGAGCTAAGCTCTCTCCTACTTGCCTAATTCTAATATTAGTGACCTCTGGTCCTATAGTAGTTAATCTCCCACTTCTTGGCAGTAGGTCTTTATTTAGAATAAGGAAGCCCATTAAGTGTCTCCCTAAACCATACTTATTTACCACCTAGTCTAATATTACCCTTCCTAACTTTATAGGCGCGAGTGCAAAATCGGTAGGTTATAGTTAAGTAGTAGTCTTAATGCCGCGTCCTAGGTAATTAAGCCTCTTAATTAGCGTTTTATTAACTTTTACTATAACTTTAGGGAGTAGGTAGACCGCAAGCTTTTAGATAGCGGAGAGGAAGTTATAGAAGATTGCGTGTTTAAGCGGTCTATTAAGGATATCTTATCCCTAGGCCTTTTGGATAGTCTCTCTAGCTTTATTACTGGTTCCTCTAATCTTTAGCCATCTTACTAACGTTAGAGATATCTCTAAAAATTAACATAAATACGTCCTTTCCTAGAGATGCTTGCAGTCCGCTATTATTGTTAATAAAATTAACTACTACACTAGCAGTATCTACGTAGTTTTCCTAAGAGAGCAAGATTTCATTATAGATTTGGATAAGTACTACGTGATACTAATTAACTGTAAAGCCTTTAACCTCTGCAAGGACGTCACTAATCTATTACTTAGCTCCTTTATATAGTACCAGCGGTCTGCTTAAGGAAGATATAATAAGTATGCTGTTATTAGTTCTGCTTAGTCTATGCTTTAGCTAATTATAACTATCTTTAAGGTCTATTAAGGGCGAAAAGGTAAAGTTCTTAATAGGGTTTCCTGATCTAAATGGTCTACTAAATACGGATAGTAGTGTAGAGTTTTACCAGCTCTAATTATTAAACGGACTAATTATAATTTTTTATACCCGGTATAGAAAATCGCTATTAGTTTAGTAAAGGTGGTAAGCAGAACTAATATCTTTGCAGTAAATAAACCTAGTTAGTTATACGTAAACATTCTTCTACCTTTACCTTACTATTAATATACATTAGATTCCTGTAATAAAAAAGTAAATAAAAAGGGGTAATAGAAAGAGCTTTTAGAAAATATGGCGAATAAATAGATTATATAGCTATTATCTATATCTCTTTTCCCACCTAAGAACTTAACTATCCCCTAGTTAAATGTTTTATACTTAGTTCTGTTAAACAATATTTCTAAAACATATACTTCTTAAAATACGCGGCGTTACAATACTGGTGGATTTTGCATAACATTGTCCTTAGGCTTAGACTCTGCTGTTATTTTTTGTAGTATAGTTCCGCCTAACTAATTAAGCCAGTTTTCCTAGCGGACTTTAGATACCTATTGTTAGTAGAACTTCTTTAATCTATTCCCTAAAGTTTAGTTATGGAATAGCATACTGTTAAGATCCTTAACTAAGTACCATCCTTTATATAGGTAACTCTTATATACACAAAACGGGCCTAGCCATTTTGGATCCAACTTACAACTACTAGAATAATCTTGCTTAAGCTATGTGTTATAGAGCATAACTATATCTCTAACCTTAAATCCGTCCTAGTAAATGCAATAGGTGTTATTAAAATACTCCTTATTTGCTACTCTTAGCCGTCTTATATACGCGATAGCCTCTTATATATCTGCGTGTCTTTAGTTAAACTACTTTACGCAAAGCGCTAGTAGCTCTACAGTGGTTCGGACTGTTTCCTAAGGTAATATCTACTAGGTGGATATGCAGAGTTTAATAGGAAGGACGTGCTTATATCTATATATAACTCTTACTAGCGTTATTCCTATAGACCACTTAATAGTTGTTCTATCTGCCTATAAGACTGTATAAAGATTATCTAGCTATAAGCCATTTATCTTCACCAAAGCGTCTATTATAGGCTTATGGCCCCGCTCTATTAAACCTTGCCCCTATAGGTAATATACGGAAGCTATAACCCTTTTAATATTATAGAGCTCTATAAGCGCAGTAGTAATATTAGCATTCTCTCCTCTACTATCTATAAAGAGCTATCTAAACACTCCCTATTAGCAGATAACATCTATAGAGAAACTTTACTATACTTTTTACATCTTTCTTTTAAAGGGCCCAAGCTTCCACCTATCTAGATATATACTCTTAAGTAATAGCTAGGTACCAGAATCTAAGACGGTTTAGTAGCATAAATATAATATCTACCGTTACTCGTTGCCACAAGGTAGACTCCTATATAGGGTATATTACTTCTTCTTCCTGTCCTAACTATTATTCCTAGCACTATAGGCATAACTTAATATGCTATAATATCTAATCCTATAGTCCTGGCCACTAATACTAATTTAAGACCCTCTGGTACGTTCCCTCCCGTCTATAATATCCACTCTAGTTATAAAGGCTCTTAATAATTTCTTACTAAGTAGTCTTGTTATTAACTACCCTCTATATTAGCACATTCTTAAACTATTAGCAGAAAAGCTGTTAATTACGCACTAGAAACTTTAGCATATGCTATTTAAACTTTTTAAATTCCTTAGTATTTATTTCTTCTAGATATTATAAGGTTACTAACCATTTTGCAATTTTCTAAGATTTCTCTAAATATAACTTGTCCAGTAGTAGATCTACTTCTATTTTAAGAGGGCTAGCTATATATTCTAAGGCACTTAGCTTATAGTTAATAAACTCTTTAATATCCTTAGTTGGCTTATTAGGTTATCTACCATTAGGCAGCTGTCGCGAAAGTCTATTAGCTAGGCTATTCTTCTTCCCTAGCACGTGTCTAATATTAAAGTCCTATAGCTAAATCCATGCTAGCTATCTTGTTATTAAGGTTTAAGGTAAATTAGTGGCGGTATAATTTAGTTATATAACTAAGGTATTCGCGTCCGTCTCTACTATAAAGCAAACGCCGTATAAGTATACGCGACACTTTTTTAACGTATATAGTAACGCCTAATATTTAAGCTTTCCTAAGTTATATTTCTATTCCACTTAAGACTAAATGCCGCTTTTATATTAATATAGGTAACGACGACCTTATATATCTAGTTATATAAGGCCGCACCCCCATCTATTCTTGTATCTATTAACAGTAAGAATAATTAGCCCTACCCCCTTACTATAATCTAGTTAAACTAATGCGGGCGCGGTAGTAATTACATACTTTAGAGTCTTTATTACGGCGACTTGCTCTATACTCTATATAAATGGAACGTTTACTTATAGCAGTTAGAAAATTAGCTCTACCTTAATTACAAAGTCTTCTACCTATATTTAGTAATATACAGCCACTCCTAGGAATGCTTAGGCGGATATAATATATTTACAGTCTCTCTAGTAAATAATCTTTACGACTTTTAACTCTTCCAGATACCGTCCCTTTCCATTATAGCGGTAACCAACCACTATAATCTTATCTTTGCAGAAGTGAGACTTTGCGCCTAAGATTATATACCTAGGTCGTTCTAAATCCGCAAGCACTCCATCTAGCTATATAATATATTCTAGAATATACCTACGCACGCCTAGAAGACTCTCTTCTCCATTATACACTGTCTATAGGCCTTTTACTATAATATTATCTAGAAACGGTAAAGTATAGTATAGGATATGTCGTTCTAGAATCTTAGTAATCGTCCTTATAAATTAGGCTACCAAATTTATGCCTCTTATAGGTACTATTGTTTATTATAGAAGTCCCAGAGGTATTGTAAAAGCCATTAGGTTTCTGCTTTCTATATTAAGCTCCAATTAGTTATAGCTAGAGAAGAAGTCTACTAGAGATATAACTTTGCACCCTATAAACTCCTTAGAAAACTTATTAGCATATAGCAGCAGATTTACGTCCCTAATAGTTACTTAGTTAATATTTATCGCCGTATTTATTAGTTGGTACTTCTTATATTCCTTCTTACTTATAAGAAACCATAAATTTCTATATAGACTTTTATAATATTCTAGAGTCCCTTAAGCTAGTCATTCTTATAATATACTTATTACTTCTCCTTATAGGGCTCTTAGTATAGGAAAGTTCGGTACTTACTATGCCTTATATAGCACAGTCTTAATCCTTAGTAGTAGAGTTATATCTCTACTAACGCGGCCCATTTTAGAGAACTCCTATACTAGAGCCTCTTCTTAGTTAAATAATATAGCCTTAAAGATCTCTTATTCTTTTAGCTGAATATCTCCTATAATTATATACTCTAATTATTCTAGCTTCAGTTATGCACCGTAGGCTAACTTGGTGTATTATAGTTTAAGGAAATAATTATATAAACCAAGAGGTAACCCTTAGATAGACGCCCTTTGTTAACATAAGGCCACCTCTTACCATTCCATTATACCTTCTATAACTGTTCTATCAGATACCAACAAATTAACCAGATAGACTTTGTCTGCCTTTTATTTATACGCAGTTATTATATTTCTAGTATTTTATTAGGCCTTACTCTGGCAGCTTTCTATTTATATTATAAATAGATCTATTATCTTTAATATTTAATATATAAGGGACTCAGCCTTTACCTTAAATATTAGCTTCTAATTCTTTCTTAAGTATTTCTTTAGGACTTCCCTTAATGTTCTACTGTTAAGCTCTCTCTATCCTATATTTTGTTCTTCTTTCTACTAATAGCTTTGCCTAGTGGATATCTAAAACAGCAAGTATTTGTATTAGAGCTGCATCTTATTTCCCTCTTCTTTAATATTAACGTCCTCTTTGTCCTAATATACCGGGTTATAAGCAACCCCAGATATAATCCTAGTGGTTACCCCAGTTATACATTTCCTAAACTATTATCTATATTAATACCTTTATCTAATTTAAAAAATATTGTATCCTTATAGGACGTTAAGAACCTTATTTTAACTCTACCATCTTTTAATTAAATAATATAAGATACCTGACCTATTGCGGTTCGTTTTATTGCCAGTTTAACCCTTACTAACTATAGCTTACTAAGTATTACCTTATATAACATTTCCCCTATAGCAATAAATATTATAAATATTAAGACGTTACCTATTACTATAGGGACCGCATATACTAGCCTAATAAACTTAGACTAAGTCCTATTAGCAGACGTTAGATATATACCTTATAGTTATAGAGGCAGACTTAATATTGGTAAACCATATTATAGAGCCACGCTTTCCTTAATAAGGTTAAGCTCCGCTCCAGAGTTAATTAAGTATTTAGCCCTCCTATCTCCTATCTATGCTTCTACCTTTAGGTATTATCTTTAAAACTAGATAAATCCAGCCTCTTATTTAATCTAGTCTACTTTAGCAGTTATTAAGCCGGCTTAGTCAGCATAGAACGTTAGGTATACTAATAATACAGATGCTTTAATGTCCTCTTGCTTCTGTTAGTAAGGCTCTATAAAAGGTAGTAAAAGAGGCTTAAAGAATAGCCTTATGACCTTAAGCATATATATAAGGCAGTTACTAATAGTAACTTTAATAGTTTTTAACAAAATCTTGTCCGCTATTACTATTGGACTTAGAACGTTTCCTTTCAGTATATTTATTATCCTAACTGGCTTTAGTTAGAGTACTTTAGCTATTGTTATTACATCTACTATCTACTCCATCTGTCTTAGCTATTTGGTATAGTCCATTTTATTAATCTTATTATTGCTTAACGGTGGTTAAGGAGCCTGCTATTAGGGCTATAGGGTGATTTAGATATATCCTCCTAGTCGTATATTTTAAACTACTGCTAGTTACTAACCAGATGGTTTTAAAGGCGGCTTTATTACTCTTACTTCCCCTTACAGTCTCCTAAGATTATATAACTATAGCATAGGCTATAACTAGGTTGTAGCTCCTATTAAATTAACGCATATTAACCTACTTAGTATATATCCTCCCAAGACTCGCCAAGTTCCTCCTTACTTTTAGCGTCACTTCTATCTACAAACTCTACTAAAGCTGCCTTTAGTTAGATACCTATCCCTAGAGCGTTAGGATTAATATTTACGTTCTGCCTTAGCTAGTTTTTAAGAAACTAAATCCAATTATTACTTGGCAAATATAGAATTATATTTCCTAGACACTTACGTATTCTAGAGCAGATTCAGTTATTCTTATTTATGTATATAAAACTACAACAAACTAATCCCTGGAGCTGTGGATACTAATTAATAAAACAATAGGAACCCCCGAATCTATAATACGTCTAAGTTTATGTTAGGTATGCGCTAAAATTTCCTGGCCCTTTATACCTTCCTAGACCCGGCTTATATTATTCTTATATCGCTCCCTTATAAGGCGGCTATGGTCTGTTATTTAGCGCCAGTCTTAGGCCTATTTGTTCTTAATACACTAACACCCTATTTAGGAGCTGTGTGTACCATATTAAATCTTAGCAAATCCTGTCTAGGAACGGTATTAAAGATATAATACCTGCTAATTTAACCGTCTTAAGATTAAGCTTCCAGAGCTAATTAGTAAGTTTCTCCAGTTTAGGATCTGCTTCTTAAGTTATTTAATAGATGCTTACCAACTTACTTAGCTAGGAGACTATAGGCGGTTAAAGAGCAGTATCTCTTTGGTTAGTTATAGCTGGTTATTAATTATAAAATTGTCTAACTAGCTAACAAAGGCTTTGCTCCTTAAGATTTATTATTAACAGCTAATCTGCGCCCTTATGTAAATTAAGCCTGTCTTCTATAGCTCTCTTTATTAGATGGAGGTTAAAGGATTCTTATCTATCCGGGTTAGCTCCTGTTTTAGTTATAGCATGCCTTTAATACTTAAATAGGAGTCCCCTTGCGAACCAGTACCCTTATTTACGGTTTTCTAACTCGCTAGCCTTAGTAACCTTTTAGGAGATTAACGTAAACTGTCTATAGTATTTATATATACTGCTGGGTGGATTGTTTTTATACTACAGTATATAAGCTTCTAAGAACTCTACTGTTTTAACTTATTAAAAGTAGTTACTTCCTTAATAGTCTATTCTAAGCTTCTTTATACGTTCTATCTAGTTTCTAATTATAAACTTAGGCAGGCTGCGGATCTATATCCCTATCTAATAGTCGCAATACTCTAGAAGTCCTTAATACTTCTTATTATCCGCAACATGATGTCGGATATATAGTCGCTTATACTATTTAATAAATTGCGATACGTTTTATCCTATAAAGTAAGGGGTCCCAAGAGTTCCTAGAGCCAGTATAGGCTGGGCTATAATATATACCTTGTCTCGTTCCATTGGTGGTCTAGTAAAAGGCGGCGGACCTACAGTTTCTCTAGAGATAGGTAGAGATGCTTATAGAATACTATTTTGAAATTTAGTATATTAAGGGCACTAAGAACGCAAGGACGGGCGCACTTAGTAGAAAGGCTAGATTATAGAATAATAAGAAGCTATTAGGAGTAATGCTATATAAAGATAAGGATAGACTAATTAGAAACAATTATTCTAAGATTATAACAACTTAAGAAAAAGAGTTAGACTAAGTCTATAAGACACTAGAAAGCTTTTAAGTATAAAGAATTCTAGAAGCATAGTTAGAAGATATAGATATAGAATATTATAAAAGTAGGGACGTAACCTATATCCTAAAAAGCATAGCAGAATACTTTATAGAAGACTTTTATAAAGAAATAACTTAAGGACACAATAGAGCCCCGGGCTTAGTGGTAAGACTTTAGGAGGAATATATTATTAATAGAATTTAGAGTATAGCACAAAAAGTTATAAAGGAGTATTTAGATTGCTAAAGAAATAAACTAATAAGATATAAGCTATACGGAGGATTATAATCTATTAAAATACCAGAAAGACTATAGAAGGTTATATTATAGGATTTTATTATAAAGTTACTAAAGTTAAAGGATCCTATTACCGGACAAGACTATAATATAATTTTAGTAATAGTAGATAAGTTAACTAAGTGGGGCTACTTTATAGTATATATGGAAGAAATCTTAGCAAAAGATATAACTAGAATCTATATTAAAGAGATGTTTATAAGATATAAAGCGCTAATAAAGATTATATTAGATAGAAATCTAAGATTTATAGCACTATTTTAGGAAGTATTTTTAACGGAATAAGGGGTTCGGGCAGTAATATTAATGGCATATTACCTATAAATGGACGGTTAAATAGAAAAACTAAACTAAACGTTAGAATAGTACTTAAGGCATTATATTAATTATGTATAAAATAATTGGGTATCGTTATTACTAGTTATATAGTTTATATATAATGCGACACTATAAGAAGGAATGGAAACGTTACCATTTAAGGCGAATTATAGATATAAGCTAAGAATATTACTATTGCTATATTAAGTGAAGAAAATAAGTAGTATAGCTAAGTAAAGAATAGAGAATCTAATAAGTCTTTATGCAGACCTTAAGAGAACAGTAAAACTAGTATAAGAAAAAATAAAAAGGTACTATAACGCTAAGAGATTTAATGGACTAGATCTTAAGGAAAGAGATAAAGTATGGCTACTATATAAAAATTTTAAGAGTTAACAACTAAGTAAAAAGTTAAACTACGTTAAACTAGGACCATTTAAGATTTTAGAAAAGATTTTAAAAGTTATATATAGACTTAACTTATTAGAAAGGATAAGAATCTACCCTATATAGCATATTATAATACTAAAGCTAGTATACGGAAATATTAAACTACTAGTCTATAAGGTAAACACGTATAGAGGACAAAAAGAGGACAAATAAGAAGTTTTAAAGATTATTAGTTATAAGGATGTTAATAATAAAATATGGTATAAGGTTACATAGATAGGCTATAATAAGACTACCTAGGAGCTACTAAAAACCCTAAAGAACGCTATAAAATAGGTACAGGAGTATTAGAAGAGATTAGGTTAGGAAGTATTAATAAGGAAGGATCGCTAAAAAATAAGTTATTTAAGGGGGACCTAAGAGGATTAGCTACTGCGTTATCTAGGGGATTAGCTGCCGCGTTACTTAGAGTTATTTTCTTTCCTACTTAAGATAAATCCGTTTTAGCCTCCTCCGCTTCTAGTTTACAAAACCCCTACTTAATAAGCTTCCACTTCTTTAAATGGACCTTCTTATAAACCTTCTTAAGACTGAGCAACTAAGCGTAAGCGGCTAGTTAATCGTTAAGCACTCGCCGTTCTTTAAGGTAAATACGCTCCCTATTATTTTAAAGCTTTTATACCTTAGCTAGGGCTAAGGCTAGTTTACTCTTAAGATAAGCAGCCTTAGGTTAAATATAGGACCCTAAGGTAAATTAGATAAGGCACTAAACGCCTATAAAGAATAACGAGACGTATACACTTAGCGTTAGAGATAGATTGGATATTGCAAAACAACTATATATTTAATTTTATACACTTAACGGAAGAGAAAGGTTAGCGACTAAATAGAGCCGCGATTACAACGTATACTAGCCTTTTCTCCGTATAATAAGAACAGCACGGTATAACTTTACTAAGTAAAATAATTGCAGTTATAAGCTAATTATAATATATAGAGTGTAAAGATCTAATAGGAGGTATTAGGAATAATATAGGTTATTAAATTTAAGATGGGAATGCTATACCTCTAATAGACGACTTAGAGATATAAGTTATCTTTAAAGATAAAGATAAATAGAAGGGGAATAGTGTTACGGACCTTATATTAGCAATAGTATAACTACTAAAAGAAGATATAAATGGGTTGGTTAAAATAGTACGGAAGGCGCTAGAACTAATTAAGTTATAGAATAAGGGGTAACTAAGTTATATAACTAGTTATGTTATAAGTTTTAAATATAGGAATATAGGAACGTGGAAACGTAGAACATACTAACATACTAACGTACCGATATACTTAGTACATTTCTTAGGCGCAGTATTCTGTATTTAAAGGACCACAGTCCCTACCTAGATAGTTCTTCTCTTTATAGTAAATCTCGGAATATAATTGGAGTTAATCCGTTGGGCGACCACTCTACTAGTTATATTTATGTTATTGACTTCTTGTTTACCTACATACCCAGCCTATTAGCAAGTCTATCGTAGTATTTCCTATAAGGCTTCGTTACACTAAATAAGATAGGTAGAACGTTGCTAAATAGCGTTGTACTATTAGCATATACAGCTAAATTCAAAAGAAAGGTTTAAGGGCATTTAGACTGTTCTATAGTAATAGGAGGTACTAATATAGGCGGTGTAAGTTTAACGGTAAGGTCTACTTCTTAAGGCGCTTTAGAAGTATTCTTTATAGTATTCTTAGGTGCTTTAGCTCTCCTCCTGTATGCTATAGCGCTAACTATAATAGGAAAATATATAGGCTTTAAATAGCTTTAAAAAATAGGCGACGGCAATATGTTAGTATAGAGGATAGGTAGTGTCATGCGCGGGTATAGAAAAATGGTTCAAACAGGTAAGGATTTGGTAAATTTCTATACTAGATCTGTCAGATAGTGCATATTAAGCTATTCATTGATAAAATGGGTTGATTAATTAATAATCTTCGTCTTGTCTTGATTGATCTTGTATAGAGCCTTTGGGGCTTTAAGCTACGAAGAGACTTTACAGTGCACGTGCTCCGTGCACGTGACTCATACACGTGACCCACGCCTTTAGAGAATACAGATTCTCTAACAAGATTATAGTTTCTAATATAAATTATCAGACGCTGAGTAGGCTAATAGAAATGACATATATAATACTCTATAAGGAAGAATCTCAGGGGCTTAAAGGCCCTAAGAGGATATCTACAAGATGGCCCGCGCGCTGTCACGTAATATATCGCCGAGCTTAAAGAGACTGCCCTAAGTAGCCCCCCCTACTAATACACCCCCCCAGGCTCTATAAACTCTGGCGAATAGGAAGCTCCTCTAGAATAACTATACCATACTTTATAAGGTTATAGTTAATAGATAGGAGTAGTATAAGGAGTAAGAAATGTAATTAAAAAAGGTTTAAATAAAATCAACAACGCTTAATCGCCCGTCTGCTATACTAAAAAGCAGAATTTATAGGCTTTTGAAAATTAGAACTAAGTTAATTAACGTTAATTCCAAGGTTCCGCCAATTATAGTATACTTTCCTAATTAGGCCTAGGTGGCCCTAGTAACTTTAGTAGCACCAACACCTTCTTTAATTACCTTATAGGCATCCTTTATTAAGCCTTTATTAAGCCGTCTGCTGGCTAATCCACGCCCTATTTAATATCCTTAACCTTACAGAGTTTAATATCCGCATAGTGCTCTTTTAGCCTTTTACTAAATTAATGCGTCTTAGCCTTCTTGTGTTAAGTCATCTTAATAGTTAGTAACTACCGCCAGTAAGGAGGCTTTGGTGTCTATAGGGCTTCCTTTAACGTTTACGATATCTTAATCTTGTATAAGGCTTTTAGATAAGGCTCCGGAGGGGTTGACTATATATATATATAAGATAAAAATACAACTGCCGTATAAGAGACCTTTAGTTTAGCAGCCTCTGTCTCTACACTCCCCTTAAGCTATTAGTTAATTCAGTAGACGCCGCTATTATTAAAATCAACATCGTCTTAATCGTTATAACCTTTATTGCCCTTAGCAATTATTAGTATTATACTCTCCCTACCTATAAGGAGGAAATTAGCAGTTAATTACTATACTGTCTCCTTTGTAGTAGGTATAGGTTAAGAGATTTAGCGCTTTGCCATTAAGGCGTACGCAATATATTAAGGCTTTAAAGCCCGTTAAATAATATATAGGCCGTTCTTGCAAGTCGCTCTACCTACTACTAAATTGTTAGAGTACCTTAAAATTATACAGCCACCTATTTTCTTATCCGGCCTAATATAGAGCTGTTTGCGCTTTTTAAGAGATAACTCTAAGAGGAGCTTATAAGGTAATTTGGGTACATAATAGGCCTTCGTGGCCACCATATAGGTGTTACTGTCGTCTATTAGTAAGGGTATATATACTATTCCTTTACCAATCGCATAATAGACAGTCCCTCCTAATGTTGCTATTACATAAGGTGGTAATAGAGTCTTATACTTAATAAGCTTACTTTAATTATTACTTATTATAATATTGGAACAGGAATTAAGAAACCAGTCGTCCTAATTACTGTTACCCAAGTTATTAACTACGGCTATACTGCTAATAAATAGGCCTCCTGCTAAGCCTCTGCCCGTTATCCCAACTTAATTTAAACTTAATATAGTCTCCGCCTCTTCCTAGGGCGGATCTATATATAATATATTCTTGTTATAAGGCCTCCACCCTAGATATTAAAGCTCTAGGTAGAGGTAGAAGCACCTCTCTTTATTACTAGCGTACCTAATATAGCAATATAAGCATCGCTTAGGGTTCTTATTTAATATTAATCCTTCTATATTAGGTCTTAATTAATCATCTTTAGGTGGGTTCTTACTAACTAAGGACATTTTAAAGTTAGAGGTATCTAGTTATGTACGGCTTTTATCCATAAGGTCGCTCACTAGCTCCTCTATTGTAATAAGGTCGTCCTCCTTTATAACTCTCCTAGCTGCCTCTTAACAATTAGCTGTCTAAATAGGGAACTCCTCTTCCACCGCGTAAAGCAATCAGGCATATACCTACTTCCTTAATATCGGCATTAACGCCATATTTAATTTCCTCACACCCAAGACAAAAGCTTCTGTATAGTCTTTGCGATTAAGATTAAGCCATTAGTTCTATATTTAGTAGTCATACACGAGACCTTATGCGGTATAGAGTGATTAAATTAAATTAAGCAAGTCCTTAATAGAGTCGCGCGGCTTACCTAATACAGCAAGTCAATCGCAAATTAATTCCGACACTGCGCCCTTAATTACTTTAAGTCCCGTTATCTGTTTATAACGCCAATCTCTATACTTGTCCGTATTTAAAGGTGGCTCTACAGCCATACCTTATATTATTGGTAGGAGGTCGTAAAGCATAAGTCGTCGTACAATTCGACAATACCGTTCTTCGTAATTACTCTCCCCTTTTAATAGAGGAACGGCCCCAAGGGAGCTATGGTATTCCTTCTTTTATACCGTATCCGCCATAATATACAATTAATCAGTTTAACCGTATCATGCGTGGCGTCAATCCGTATTGGTTTATTATAAATTTCTGTCGCACCGTGCCCGTGTCCAAATTTAAGAATATGTGGCTTTATATCAGCCAGTTAATTAGAAAATAAAATGGCAGCTAATAGAGTTTCAATTAAAGCTGCAAGAGGCTCATAACCTGTTAGACGCTGAGCAGGCTGATGGAAATGACATATATGATACTCTGAGGAAGAATCTCAGGGGCTTGAAGGCCCTGAGAGGATGGCCCGCGCGCTGTCACGTGACACGTCGCCGAGCTCAAAGAGACTGCCCCAAGTAGCCCCCCCTACCAACATAAACTCATCCTTTTCTAAAGCGACTGTAGATGTTAATTTACAGGAACACCTCTCTAGTGGGATATTCACCGAAGATAGCGCCACTGCGACAAGAAGCTTACGCTCTGGGACTCGCACCCCCCCTCTAAGACGACTATCCATCCTAAGGAAAAACCCGAGAAAAACCCTAGGACCCCTAAGAGAGCCTTTCCATCCTCCGCGAGAAATGTGGTAAACCCTGTAGGATTCGCATCTACGCACAAACCAGTCGGGTGCCCATGCCGACCGTAGTGCACCTAAGCTCACCACCAGACCACCGGGGCAGTAGCCTATTCTAATTAAGACTTTCGTCCAGTAACGCGTTGCTTAACGCGACCGTATAGATTAGGATTCTTACGCGTTACCTCTAATTAAGGGATATTCGCCGTTGTGGATGGCTTAATTAAGGCAAGCGACCTAGTTTTTAATTAATAGATAATCACTTATTGTGGTGGTTGTGTAGTAATTAAATATTTAAGAAAGTTGATCAATTATGGGGATTGAGCTGTCCTAGCGATTAGATGGCCACCACCCACCCGAAGGGTGGGTGGTCAAGGCGCCTACGAAGGCCACGGATAACCAACTAAAAAGACTTCAGAAAATCCCTTTCTATACCTAAAAGAAACCCTTAGGATGCATGCATTACAGGGGAGGCATATATGGGTCGATGGTGGTACGTAGTCGCGCGCGACTGCTAGAAACACGCCTAATAACGGTATACTATAATAAGAGAAACGGGCGAACACGACACCCTAAAACGGAGAAACCCCTACTAAGAAGGCCCAGTTGTCGAATCTACAGCTGTCTTGCCAGTCCCAGAATCTCCTCACCGAACTCGGGATGCTCGCCCTTCTGCTCAGGATAAGTCGCCTCTGTCATCTTGTCCAGCGTCCCAGGCTTCGTGTCCAGTATCAGTTGCTTCGCGAACAAAATTCGCCCTTTCACTTCCTGCCATGCCTTCTGATCCTTGTATGGGCCCTTGAGCTCTGGGTCGACCTCGTTATAGAGCATGCCCTGCTATGATTAGCACCAAGTGCGCTGTGTGAAAGTGTATCTGGGAACAACGTACGAGCGTGCGACCAACGAAGTCCCACATAAAGTAGACCTTATTTTTGTCGGCGGCCGGTGTCATATAAGTCTGGTGCAAGTTGGGCGCCATCGCAGGGTGGTGGGCGAGCTTATCGAGCAGCTCTCGGAGCTTCTTCACCTCCTCGGACCATTTGGAGCTTGCTTCAGACGGCAAAGGGACCGAGATGGCGTTCTTAGTAAAGTCTTCGCGCGTGCTTCTCTGCGGATCCATTGTAATTATTCGTTGAAGCGGAATTCGGTGTGCGGGATATCAGGGAGGTGTTATGAGGACGGTGTGGGGCGTTTTTATCACGAGATACTTCGGGCTGTGGCTAATGGCTCCAAAGCATGAATCATGGTTTTTTGAGGTGAGTTTGCTCGTGGTTTGTTCGGGATTATCTCATAAATCCGACGCTCCGCAGAATATTCAGGTGACTCGGGGTAACGCACGGGCCACACGCTAACTCCTGCCAAGTCCTGCTACCTCCTGTGGAGAGGCAGTGCGGGGTACTATGGTATCCGGCCAAAGTTTTCATTTTTGTGGGCCCGTCAGGAGTCATTCGTATAAACCCTATTAAGATAATACTTTTCCACCAGCAATACCGCCCTTTACCATTTCGTATACCCGTCTTGCGCATTTAATTACATCCTGGCAGCGCTGCTGCGTAGAATCTATCAGCTCTTGTAACTGCTCCACTGTAATAGAGCCCCAGGCCTCGCGCGTATACGAAATGGTAAAGGGAGGTATTGCTGGTGGAAAAGTATTATCTTAATAGGGTTTAGACGAATGACTCCTGACGGGCCCACAAAAATGAAAACTTTGGCCGGATACCATAGTATGTTTGGATCTGGAGGTGGCGAGTTTGAGGCCCCAGGCGCGCGGAGCTGGTCCATCGTTGATAAGGCATCCTTGCGGATTAGGGTGGAATATTTTAGAAGGCCAGCTGAGCGGGTAAATTCCTGGATGGGCAATCAGGAAACGCATAACCCGCCGACTAGACATTTAGTCGTACTACAGCTAAAGTTTCTTTGAGAAATACGCCATTGAACGTGAAAACGAAACATGCGTATCCTTGGAGTGTCAACGAAAATTCGACATGGCTTAACGCTTATTAATTATACGCGTGTTAGAGTCAACTAAAGTGCAACTTAGGTATATATAAGGATGGGAGTTTTCTACTACAACTACGTCTAACTTAACGATTTGTGCAATCTCTAGCCCAACTATAGTATAACTTCTTATATAGGCTTAGCCACGTGTAGTTCTCTCATAGAGCCTTTGTATGTAGAGATTTGGAGCTTTGTAGAGAGCTCTGCGTAGAGCTTTGTGCAGAGCTTCGTACAGAACCTCTCTACAGAGGGCTTATATTTACCGCTTTTTCTTAAAGGCTTGTAGACAACCTTATACGGAGCTTCTGTATTAAACCTTAAAGAGGAGACTCTCTTAAATACCACCCATTACTGCGTGGTTTAAACTTTATTTGGGACTCCAAGGACACCCCCTTGACCTCCCTTTATAAAGTTAATTAATCGTCCGTTTTACAAAGAGTGACACTCGCCAAGACTATAGACTTGTAATTTTTATAGTCAGAGGTCTTACCGCTGGCATTAACAAAGACCCTAGTCGAGTGCTAACTTGTTATAGAAATAACCTCTTGTTTTCAAGGGGTCCCCTAATCCGCCTCCTCTTATCCTACTGCGGCGACGGACAACCTAAATTGGGAGTACCTACAAGCGGCTTACATAGCCCTGTCCGTAGTGAGCAACTGAAGTTCCCATGCGGCGACGTACTACCAGCACCGCTTATCGTGTCAACTTGCCCTCCTGCACACCGCCCATATTGCAAAAAACGTTGGCACCGCTGCACGAGTCGCCCTTACCCGCGATTCTGCGTGACGGCATGCAGGTATGCGGTGGCACGCAGCTACCGCCTATGCAGGTTAATAGAATAGGCTCATAGACCCTCGGCTCGAGGCAGTGCCCTTTGCGGTCACACGGTTGGATGTCGACAATGTAGATTGCGATTTGGCGGTCGTCCGTCAGGCCGCCGGTGAGCGAGAGGTTCAAGTCGGCGGCGCGGTTGGCGATGGCCAAGTTTAGTGAGGGAGGCTAGGCTGTCCGCCGCGGAGGGGACTCGGCAGCGTTGTCGTGTTGGGGCTGGATGTCATGTACCCTGTCGAGTCCGCGACACAGAGCGAGGTGTTGTCCTAGACAACGGGCATAGTGTCCTGCCACAGCTGCAACATGTTGTACTGTACCCGTTGGGGACAGCCATGTAGAAGAACCACAGACTGAATATTGTCGATCTTGGTGCTGTAATTCCAGGCACCGAACCTGTAAGAAGTCTCAGAGCTACACAAAAGAGCTCTCACATAATGGAACAGGTAACTCGAGCTCCGTTACGCAAAACTGTAGGAGTACTTTATCCGGGCCTAACAACATAAACTAATTTTTATACGATGATCATCCGAAAGCGTTATGACCGGAGCTGGCATCGAAGGGATTGTCAGAAATTGGCCATGTGAAATCGAAGTTATCCAACGAGACTCCCTCTTGTTCTAAGAGAGCAAATTCAGCCTGATTGCGATTCGCTTGAAGCTGGGATTTGTCTGAGTCTGATGCATCAGCGAGAGAGAGCGAGGAGTCTGGCTGAAGGTTGCAGAGGCCTGCGCCAACTCTGGAGGGGTACCATTTCTGAGATTGACGCTGGAGGTCAAACGAAGCGGATTGAGGGCATTCAGTGAAACTGCTTATGCTTCTTTTGATTGTTTTAGGCGGGTGTTGACTGGTAAGCGACGGATCTCCAGCATCCGATAGGTTACTTGGATTTCCTAGGGGATTACGCAATTCCCAATTTACTTGATTTGATCCATAAAGCAAAAGATCATCAGGATCGACTGTAGTGGGCAGCGTTTCCTGAGAAGACCGAGTTGACATCTCCGTAGTCGAGGTTGATGTATCCAAGGTTGGATTTTTCGACCGTTTGGATATTTGACGAGCGCGTTCCTTTTGCGCTCGAACATCCTGTAAGCTAGGATTGGGTGTACCATCATCCGTTGGGGGAGGAGGTTCTACCATGGTGGCTAGTGTTTCCTCTGGTGCTGAAGTCAGTCTCACTTCGCGCTAGAAACTACTTCAACAAACAAGCCTACCATCACTTTCATTTATGATCCCTGTCGCATGTTCTTTGTAGTCTTTGAAAAGATTGCTTTGGCAATCGCGTACAATATTCATGAATTCAGCCTTTAGGCGATCTCCAACCTGCTGCGCTTCTCGGTCCCACAGTCCCTCAAGTTCTTCTTTCACGCGACGGGGAAACTCTCTCTGCGAGAATCGTTCAAAGTCTCTAAGAGCTTTGGATTCAGGTGAAATCGGTCGATCTGGCTCGCAATCTTGTCCAAGTTAGTCATCAAACCTCTCTTCGGCCCAGAAAAACCTACACGGTGATACTAAAGTTGCATCTTCGTCTGGAAATAGGAAGTGGTATATCGCCATCCATCTCTCCCTATCAGTCCTCTCATTTCCGAACTTCTTCTTGCTTTTAAGCCGAGCCACTTGCTTGGAATCAAGGCCTTCAGGCAGCTCCAATTCGCTGATTTGGCATGGTTCGGTTTGTCGTTGGTGATTTTCAAGTTCGCTTTCAGTTTTAAACATTTGTCGGCAACGTTTGCAATGGATGATAATGTGACATCTGTACAGGTGCTCTCTGCAGCTGGTTAGTAGTGACATGAATAGATTTTGAAGAAACTTACTTAAGCCTGTGAATACCCGTAAAACCAGGATATCTACATGCCCTGCCCTTATGTTCTGTAGGATTGCGTTGGAAGAAGGGACATGCAAAACGACGCCCCGGAAATTTTAAAAGTGTATCATCTGGCTCATCTGGCTCATCGTCCCGTTTTCGACGCTTATTTGAGCCGTCGTCATCTCCTTCATCCCCCTGCCCGTTTTCATTGTCCCCTCTAGCAGATCTCTTCCCCGAGCCGTTCTTTCTTGACGGAGTCTTGGTCCGCTTTGAAGAATTCGAATTTGTTGCTTGATCCCGTGAATTTTCGGTCGTATGCCCAGCACGGCTTTGCGCTCCAAATTCAGGATTCCACATTGCATATAGTTCTTTCATTAAGGCATCTACGACCGCCGATTTTGCAGTTGCGTAAAATGAATGCACTGTTGGATTTCGCTCATGTACTGATACTTGAAGAGAAGAGATTTCACTAAGAGTGTCCGAGTTACCGATTGAGTCTGATTCATCAGTTCCATTGCCTGCAGAATCACCTATATCACTGAGGTTCGCTGCTGCAAAAGAATCTGACAAAGACTCTAGATTAGGTTCATGAGCTATTTGGGGTGATACGATTTTCAGGTGCCGCCATCTTCGTAGATCCTCATTGATAGGATTTTCTTGGTGAGCGTCATCAGGCAAGCAAGAGTCTTGCGGGGCAATTGAGTGTAATGATTGAGGCTTTGAGGGCTTGCCGTAGAATCCTCTTTGTCGAGTTGTAGACGCGAAATCCTCATATTCTTCAGAGACACAGTCTTCAGAGTCATAGTCCTCTACGGTGGTTCTTAGGGCACTGGAAATACGACCTGCGCTACTTTTGGAGGAAGCAACCACCTTTGTTGGTGACTTTAGATAGGTAGACCTTTTTGCTTCCGTGTGAAGCTTAATGGAAGCAGAAGAAAGATCCTCGTGGGAAGATTGTCTCCCTCGTTTTAGGTGAGGCGCCCATAGTGCCATATCTGCTACCGTCCCGCCTTCCCTCTCTTTTACGTCTCCCTGTTCGTATTCGCCTGATAGTTCATCTTCAGATTGATCATCACCCACTTGGCTGATGTTTGATATTCTTTCATGATCATCCTCACCAGTTTCATATTTATTTATTTCAATACCTTTAGTTCTTGCTGATGAGCGCCAATCTGATCTTGAAGGTGCTGGGGAATTCATATCTAGATCGGACCGAGGCGTAGAGATCTTAGATTCTCTATTATGCATTTTGTGTATAATAGTTTTGGTATTCTTTCTCTGGTTACGACTAGTGGGAAGGACACGTTGTTCCATATCCGAGGGAGTGTAGCCGGAAGCGGATAAGGATTGTGAGTATGGATGTTTTTCTTGAGGTAGAGCTGGAACTGGATGATTTGAGTTTAGTGCTGTCAGATATCGATGACGTTGTATGTAGGGTTCTAGTGAAGGCGGGTAAGAATACGTGTCCTGCGGAGCAATTGTGGTCCAGGGACCGGTAGGAGATGAAAAAGCGTAGTTATGCCAAGGTGTAAGAGTGGGAGTGTAAGACTGATCCGAGTATCTATAGGTTGTCTGAGTCTGAAGGGCGTTGTGTGATTGCCTTGGCACAGAGCTTCCATGGTCATATTGATGAATTAGACGGGCGGCGTGGTGCATTCTGGACCTTGTGTATTCGGGTTCTGTATTAGAGCTTTGCCGAGGTAGATTCGTCAGGCTTGAAGATAGAGGTTTTTGGCTCTGTGCTGGATCGGTTTGTGATGGATTAACTCGTCGACCATCTTGAAATATCCAACACTGCTGTTGTTCGCTCCAATGGCGATGTTTGCGATAATTTTCATCCCAAATCCATAGGGGAGTCCGAGCCGCCATACTCTTATTTCAGCTACCCAAAATGAAGCGGGAAAACGCAAAGAGAGTACCGAATGCCGTTATCGAGATGTATACCGCGCTATAGTAGGTGAGCGAAAGAGACAAGTGGGGGCAGAAACTGTGGCAAGATGTGAAGGGGTAAGAAAGATACCACGCAAATGACCCAAACGACTTGAATGAAGAGGCAGCATCCCTTTTTGAGCTTGTGCAAGAATCACGCGAATGCGCATCTCCCACTCAGGAGCGAGGTGGGATTAGGCAGCTGTCTTACCAGTCAGCGAAATGCCAAGGGAATTAGCCACATAAGCGTTAGCCTCAGGCCTGAAATTGGTAGATTTCATGTAATAAACGGTGGTTTATAACACAATTACAATTACAATTTTAGTTTTATTTATTTAACAACCTGGATTTAGAGAGAATTAAAGAAATCGATACGTGTAAAGAGGGTAAAGGTCTACACGCACCTTAAGATTATCTCATAAATCAGACCCACGGTGGACCATTGGTACGTGCACTACGCGCACGTACGGGCATACTGCTCCTTATCACCAACAAATTCTCTACCGAGCGTCTAAGAGCTACTATTTTTAATTTTTTAATTTCCTCTTTTTATGTCTTTTTATATACTATCCCATGCGCCGTTGCGCAAATGTGGCCCGTGCGCGAACACCAAAACATCAACACGCGTCTCTACCAGAGTATCTCTTTGCAAAATACCGCTCTGCATGCGAGGACCTTGCTAGAAAGAACATCTGGATTGTATTAGGCGACGACAGAGTCAATATATATCAATTTGGGGTTTTATTATCACGATATCGACGTGCAATTGCTCGATCAAATCTACAGCCTCATTTTGCCAAGGCGAGCCTTGATCCAGATGATCGGTTGGTTCACTTACCGTAGTAGCTTTATCAACGGCGCATGGGATAACTTAAATATATAAGTTATAAATTTTTTTAATATAATAGATTCTTTAAATAATCTTATGTATCCATATATATATTATTGTTAATTCTATTTATTGCCCAATTCGGTCCCTTTTCTAGGTCAATGCAGGCTTCTACTTTCTATATATAGGAAAAATCCCTAGTAAGGAGAAAACCTAGGTGTATCCTCCCAGCTAGTCTTACGCGCTCCGCCTTTGCTAACCTGTTTACCTTTGTAATATGTCTGCCTTTTGTACCATGCTTCTAAGGTATCTTAGAAGGTCTTGGTGTTGGAAAACAAGCCCGCAACGATATCACGTGATGAGACTTGTGGGAGACATCTCTTGGCAGGAATCTGACCAATCAGACAACTTCGACCGTCGGTCGAAGTTCCTCGAAATCTCTTCAACCACCTATATAGAAAATAAGCAATACACAGAGTTTTAGCTCCATAGCCTCAATTCAACACTTGGGGGGGGGGTAGTGGGAGGGTCTAGTGATTCGCCTGCGTGCCGCCTTCGGCTGGGCGGGGGTGTCCAGTCCCTAAGGGGCTGGAAGGGGGCGTATCCTCCGGTGCCCTCCTGTTGGATCTCATATGCTGTCCGGAACTGCTGGAGGACTCCTGACCTATAAGCCATTGTGCTGCTGCATATAGACCCCTACTTGTAGAAAGCATTTGGGTAATATCATTTGTATCCGCCCTAGCGAATAGCTGGTCTCTTGCCGTGCGGTGGTTGCGGAAGAGCAGCACGTGGCGCTGACTGTGTGGGCCATCCGCACGTGCAGTGTGGTGTTGTATCTGGGTATCTATATATATATTATAGCTCTATATTTATAATATTAAGGGGAGATATATATTATTAAAAAAGGTAAGTAATTCTCTAAAATTTCTCTTACTTAAAGTTTTTAAATAAGTTTTAGATAGAATTTAATTAAATATAACTAACAGCTTATATTTAATATTTTATATAGCATAGCTACGACGTCCTTATTCGATATAGTAGATAGAGAAGCTAAAGGGCTCATACCTTGTAATAACTAGACGTTATAAAAGGGTCGAGATACGGTGGTGAAAAAGGTGATTTTGGGTGTATTTTGACGCTTCGTCACCACCAAAACGGCGCCCATAAGCTCTCAGACACTCGGTGGAGAATTCGTTAGATAAGGAGCAGTATTCCCGCACGTACCAACGATCCACCAGGGGTCTGATTCATGAGATAACCTTGAGAGAATTAAGAAGTTACTAAAACGTAGGCAACATCCAGATTTATGCAGAGTCGAAAATGATTTGAGTGCGTAAAATGGTCCTTATGTAATACTTCACTTTCGATTACCTCCCGTTTTCTATACGTATTACTGGGTATCTACGCGTCGTAGAACGAGATAGGACGTTGAAGCTGAGCTTGTCTTTGGATCTTCGCTATTGTGGCTTGACTTTCCGGATCTGCCCCACAATGCCCCGCCTCGGAGCTCATTTAGCCTCCTCCCACTTTCAACACCAACCTCACCTTTCAAAGCATCTATACCTTTGTCTCATATCACCCCTCGCTCCTTATTTCTTATACGCCCTATTATCTCTAAATAATCGCCCTAATGGCGCCCCCATCATCTATAGTAGTAAGCAAATCTCCGCACGACTCATCCCGCACCAGCCTAATCAGCCCCTACAGTCAAAGCTCAAAGTGCAGCTCAAGCTGTCGATATCACGGCTACGGATGGTGCAGCAGAAAGACTCCGCACTAGCCAAGCAGCAACGACGAGCCATGGCCCAGCTCCTCGAGGTACCACCCTCCCCGAACCCCTCTTCCCTGGCAGACATCACCCTACCCACCGATACTGACCATGGGGGAAATACTAGGCAGGCAAGGTGGAATCGGCCCGCATCCGCGTCGAGAACATCATCCGCAGCGACATCACGACGGAGCTGCACGAGATGCTGGAACTGTACTGCGAGTTGCTCCTCGCGCGCTCCCAGCTGCTCGACCCACCATCCTCGCCCTACAGCTCGCCGTAAGCTGCCCTTTCCTCCCGCTTCCCCTTCACTCTTCCCCCATTCCCCAACCCACCTCGCCTCCCTCTCACCCGCCCAACTAACACCTCCGCCGCACAGCAACCCCCACGGCATCCCCCCCCTGGACCCCGCCCTTGAAGAAGCCGTCCGCTCCCTCATCTACGCCGCGCCGCGCACCGAAGTGAAAGAGCTGCACGCCGCCCGCGCCCTCCTAATCGAGAAATTCGGCAAGGACGTCGCGCTCGCCAGCATGGAAGGCGAGGGCGTCGCGGAGCGCGTCCTCTCAAAACTGAAAATCGCGACCCCGAGCCCCGACCTCGTCGCCGCCTACCTCGCCGAGATCGCGCGCTTCTACGGCGTCCCGTTCGGCGAGGACGACGACCCTGCCTCTGCCGCCACCGACGACGACGGGGAGGAGGGCGGCGGCGGTGGTGGAATCGGCGAGTTAGCAGAGCCAGCGAGAGCGCTCGAGCCGCCGCTAGAAGCGTCGCCCGGGCGGCCCACCGCGGCAGCCGGCGCGCGGGAGAAGGAGAAGGCGCGCCGCGCGGCGGACGAGGACGAGGACGACGAGGTGGCGCAGTTGAGCAGGGCGACGCCGCCGCGACTGCTGAGCGGGCCGCAGAGCCCGCTGCGCATCACGCCGCCGTCGCCGCGCACCGATAACGTCGCGCCGAAGCTGCGGCTGCCCGGCGCGACGACAGCGGGGACGGCGGGGACGGGCCCGGCTAATGCGGCTAGTGGTGCTAAGGTTCGGAAGGGGGAGGTCAGGGCTGCTGGGGCGGGTGGCGGTGCAGCTGGGGCTGGGGCTGGGGCTGGGGCTGGGGCTGGGACGGCGGGAGGTGGGCCCGGGGGGAAGATACCAGATGTGGATGAGTTGGCGAGGAGGTTTGCGCAGTTGAAGAGGTGATGGATGGATGGGTGCGGTGTGGGTGGTGTTGGAGAAGGAAATATAGGATTAGCGGTGGCGGTGCATCGTGTATTCTGCAGCGAGCCGTGCGTTGGCGTTTGGCGTTTTATATCTCGGCTAGAAGAGAAACTCCGAGGGTCGAGCGATACCCTCTTTTCTCCCCCCACCATCTCTCTCAAGAGAAGAATTGTCTATTTGAGCACAGGCACCACCGGCCGATCGTCGTGGGATGATCTTCGTCGCTGTCCCAAAGCAGGAAAAGGGGAAGTAGTGCTGATCAACAGCTAGTCTCTAACACGACACAACTTGGCTACAGTGAAGGCCAGAGAATGCATCGCTGGCACGAATAAGTCACAAACTCTCTTGAGCGGAGAGGATATGCACCGAAAGTCTTAGCGCAGAGGACAGAAGCCCTAGAGCATGGTCATGGACAGGTTGAAGAATAGGAGTCATTGATACCAATACATAAACGCGGCGGTACCAGCTTACGACCGGCACGCCGCTCCGGAAATGGTATCGTAAGGATATACACAAAAGATGGGGCGGAGTGTGGCAAGGGCACTATCTGCCGCTTTGCGTAACCGTATGCAAAAAAAAGAAAAGCCAGACCCGGTATGACATTTTGTGAAAAGGAAGGGAAATCGCACTTTCGAGATAGGTTGCCAAACATAATGAACGCTTTTTTTCATCCGATCTCTGCGCCGGGATTTCGGAGATAAAAGGACCAATTGACACCGTGCTAATAATTTGCGAGCATGTAAACATAAGAAATATGGTGATAATGCGGATTGGGACACCTGAGTAACGCCTGAGCCTAGCCTTGCCCTCTCTCTTCTCTCTGATTTGGTAACGGAAATGGAACGTTCTGGTGGGTTACTAGTATGGTGGTGGGCGGAGTTACATGGTTGAGTTGAGAGGCAAAGGTGGTGGGTTATCCGGATGGGAGCGGACGGCGGGTTCGATTGCTAGATCTTTTATGCTGTAGAGCGGAGAGCAGGTCAGAGATAGTAAGATTGGGAGGCGATGAGATGGGGAGTACCTTTTTGGTTTCCGGGTCTCGCGGCGACTGAACCATTTCTTGAATCCTTTGGGTTGGCGTTTCTAGGGGAAAAAGTTGCAGTTAGCCCGGCTGTTCTGTATTCAATGATCATTCCCTTTTCTCGCTCATTATTCTTTTCCTCGTCCAAGGTTTCGGTGCAGCAAGAAAAGACACCATCCCAACTCACCGGCTCAATCTCCTCCCTAATAACACTGCTCCCGCTCCCACTCCCCGGACTCCTATGACTACCGCCACTGCCTGCGCTCTCACCCTGGCTCCCCTCCAACAACCCAACCGTCGGCGGCGCCCACCTCTCCACATCCCCATTGACAACCACAAACCACGCGACCTTCTCCCCCGGCGCGATATTATCCCGCAACTCGACCAGCGCGCCCCACGCCTCATTCGCAACGCCCTTCCCACGCACCTCATCGATATCGACGCCTAGGCTGACCTCGTGCACCTGGTCGCAGACGTAGGCGTAGGGCTGGGACTTGGTCGTGTCGTCGCTGGGGTCGTATTGCTCGATGAAGCGCAGGGAGGGCAGCGAGGGCATCAGGTCTGGGTACAGGGACGCGAAGTTGGCGTGCAGGGTGCTGGCGGTCGCGGGCGCCATCAGCCATTCGGCGGCCGCGTCGTCCAGGTTCTGCAGGATAACGTGGATGCGGATGAGGGGCCTCGGCCAGCGGAAGCCGTGGAGGAGGTAGGTGGGCATTGTCTGCTTGGGCTTTTCTTCACTCGCTCGCTCGCTCGCGCCAGGGGGTTGGTTGGGTGTCTTTTTCTTTCTCTCCGATCTTGAGGCGTGGGCAGTGTGACGGCGGAGGTGAGCGGAGGAGGGAGGAAGGCGATTGCGTGGTTGTTTCTTTCTGGATGCTTTCTTCCCAGGACTGACTGACAATGTGACGTTTTTGTCCTGGGGGTTGGGCGGGTAAAAGGCCTGTCCTCCTTTTTCTGGCTGCTTGAGAGACGATAAGGTGGGTTTTGGTGGAGCACAAAATGGGCTTGGTTTCCTCAGGGCATGGAAAGCATATGCATGTCGCGTCCGCTGTGGCGGGTCGTCTTGTTTCTTTTCGAAAGCCCAAATGGGAAAAGCGGCAACGGCCAATGCTGTGACTGTGGCAATGTAACCGGGATCGAGAGGGAGTCGAGGAATCAGAGCAGGTTCGGGCTTGGTGATGATATCAGGAATAGGCGTGAGTGGGCGGGTTTGGTGGATGGTGGATGGTGCGTAGTGGGTAGAGGGTGGTGCGTGCGTGCTTTTGATGCCTTTCAATGCTCCCCCGAGAGAGCCGATGGGCAGCCAAGGCCCAAGTTCCAACCGCGACTCTCCACCGCCGAGACGCTACAAATGGAGATCAGGGACGTACCGCAGCACTACCCACCTTGAAACTTCATGGCAAATAATGCACAACAGCCGTTTCATCCTCTGCGACCGCACTGATTCGACGTGTGTTATTCGACTGCACCTACCCCTGCGTTTGGGTGGGACCATTGCAAGCCGACGATCCTGCAACCTGCGGTTTCCATGCACGTCGAGGTTTCGAGAAGCTAGGACTTCGAAATCCCCCCCGCCTTCATTTCCGCCTCCCCTTCTTGCTTTTCAGCCTCATCATACAGCACTATGCCTCTGTGAGTTACCCATTTCTGGTTGTTGTATCTTATCATCGACCGGATTGGACTTACGTAGTTTCTAGTCATCTACTGGGCAAGAAGTCATGGAACGTCTACAATCCTGCCAATATCGCCCGCGTGCGCGCCGACGAGGCCGCCGCTGCTGCCCGCGAAGCTGCCGAGGAACAGCGCATGCAAGAGCTCGATGCTGAGCGTCGCATCGCTATCCTCCGTGGCGTGACTCCTCCGCCTCTGCCTGAAGAACAGCCTGAACAATCCGAGAAGGCGAGCAGGAGAGCGGAAAGGACTGAGTTCGGGCATGACCGCAAACGTCGCCGTCTTGCCGGCGAGGATGACACTGATCGCGATATTCGGCTGGCGAAAGCTGCTACGGTGCCGCGCGAAGATGCCGCTGCTGATGTGGCTTCTGCAAAGCCTAGGAAACCCACCAGTAATGCACCGCTGACAGACCATACGGGCCATATTAACCTCTTCCCCGTTGACGAGCGAGACGCTCGGAAAAGCGAGAAGAACGCCGAAGCGGAGGCGGAGAAAAAGAAAAAGGAGCGGGAGTTTGAAGATCAATATACTATGCGCTTCTCGAATGCTGCGGGGAAGAGCGGGCTGGAGAAGCCGTGGTACGTGGCGCCATCGTCAACGAATGCGGCAGCTGGTGGAACGGACGCCACGAAAGATGGTGATGGGAAGATGCTTGACTTCACAGGTGGTCCAAGTAAGGATGCCTGGGGTAATGATGACCCTCGCCGAAAAGATCGAGAAAAGATGCGGATGAGCGCTAGTGATCCTCTTGCATTCATGCAGAAAGCGCAGACTCAGCTGAAGCAGGCCCAGAGGGATCGCAGAAAGTGGGTTGAGGAGAAGGATAGGGAAACCAGGGAATTGAAGGCTACAAGGGAAAAAGAGGAGCGAAGGGAGAGCCGATCGAAGAGGAAGAGCCGATCTGAGGACGACGAGGAGTTGGAAGACTTCAGTCTCGATGCGGCAGATTCCAGTAAATACGAGAGTCAGCGAAGGGATAAGGAAAAGTCAAGGCATAGGCACCATAAGAGTAGGAGCAGGGAAAGACGGCATGAGCATGGCAGGTCACATCACAGCGGGAGGAGAAGAAGAAGAAGTAGAAGTAAGAGTCGAGACCGCAGTAGGGAGAGGACGTCACACCACAGATCAAGTAAGCATCGGGAAGACCGAGATTCTCGTAATGAACCTCGTAATGCACATCGACATGAGTCTGACGTAGGTCGAGCGTAAGCAGCTTGCTTCAGCCGACTAGGGTAGTACGCCACTGGACTAATCCGATTCCATACATTCAATTCACTGTATAATTTTCCAAGAAGATATCTCCTGTCATCCGTGATAGGTAGATTTGGTGATAATTTCCTATCCTGTTCAGCTCACCTTTCTGTATTCAACGCTTGACTATTGATGACCGAAGGGCGATACCGCAGTCATGTATTCCTATAACATCCCGGACGGCTCACTAGAATTGCTCAAAAAATCAACACCGCTGTCATCCATTACATACCACTTCACTCATCACACCACCCAACGACCCCATACCCCCATCAACTCCACTCAATCAACTAAGGGGACAGAGCATAACTCACGCCTTAACATATTCATTGAACCATGCTACTGCCTGCAAGAACGCCTGCTCCTTCGCAAACTTCTCCCTCTTCTTGCTAATATCAGTGCGCACGGCGAACCCATGCTGGACGCCGGAGAACAGGTTGATTTGGTACGGCACGTTCATCTTCAGCAGAATCTCCTCTGTCTCATGGCGTTTGGCCGCGGGGAAAATCTGATCGGTTTCTGTAGCCCGGACAGTCAGCCTCGATCAGCCTTATTTCCTCCCCCATCCCACCCCATTCCATCTTATCCTCCCCAGATAGCCGAGAGAGCCACAACCTCACCCCAACCAAAAAAAAATCTAGCAGAAAGGCGCACAGATCAAACATACCAGCAGCGCTAATACTCAACGGCCCCATAATCCCCTCGAGCTCCTCCTTCTCCACGAAGCTCGGATGCGCCGTATAGCCCGCGTCGAGCCTGCCCTCCTTCAGGAAGCGGCAGACGTACTTGCCACCGAGGCAGTATCCGACGCCGCCGATGCGCTTGCAGCCGAGCGGGCCGCGCATCTCCTTCAGCACCGTCTCGATGATCGGGTCCACGTGCGTCGGCAGGTGGTTCTGCAGCCAGCCCATCAGGTCGAAGCTCGGTGGCCGGTTGAGCGGGACCGTGTCGCCGTAGAAGAGGTCGGGCATCACGACGAAGTAGCCGTTGGCGGCGAATTGGTCGGCGATGCTGTGAGGGGTGGGGGTTAGCTACGGTTGCGCCTGGGGGGATGGAGATGTTTTTTTTTGGGGGGGGGAGGGAAGGGAAGCAGGGGGTGCGCGAGCTGTTTGTTTCCGCTGCCGCCGCTGCTGGCATTAGTGGGTGGGGCCCCGAGCAGCACCCTCTCCCCGCGGCCCGTCTCGTGGAGTTCCGTTCCCTCTTCCTCCCGCTCAGGATCGCACGTACAGCTGCGCATTGAGGAACTTATGTCCTATTACGTCTGTTATGATCAGGATCGCATTGTGCGTGCTCTTGTCTTTCGGATAGGAGAAGTATGTCGAGACTGTGTGGGTTGTTTTTAGCATCTATATGTATTTGCAAGGGGAAGGGGGAGGGTAGGTGATTAGAGGAGAGAAGGGGCCGTACTATCGCCAATATTTTTAATCTCGCCCACAGCAGTGCCTTCATGTTTAACACCAACAGTGCAACATGCGGCCGGTGGATGGGAAGTCATTTTTCTCGGGTACCAGCCCGATAGACAAGAAAGTGTTAAGATGGGACACGCAAGAATTCGTGCAGAACTAAGCTGGAGGAAATAAGCTTGAATCTCGACCTTACTATTAGAATTGCAGTTGAGTGAACGTCAAGTCGTGACGCACACTTGAAATAGTCTCCAGGGCAGGGTTCCTGCTGGTGGTGGGGTTCCTGTATGACGGGCGCTACCGCTAGGGATTCTTACTGTACTCAATGCGAAAAACGCTAAGCAGTGCGATTGGGCCAATTGGTGCAGGAGCCCTGACATGAACTGATCCTGAACTTTCACAATTTTTTTCGTCGTACTCTTAAGGGCTGGAAGGCCTTTAAGAGTGGGTAAATGGAAATATGCTGCACAGGAAGCCAGATTGGTAATTCATGGCGCCATAGCCGGGGTCTTGCGCCCCGCTGCCGCTGCACAGGGGAGCTGGGACGGAGTGTTACGGGACCACTGGGGGACTTGGTAGAGAGAGTTTGTAGTTTGATTCAAAGCCAAGTCCCGTGGAATTCGTTATTAATCAGCGGGGGTTGGGAACTAGAATAGTGGAGTGTTGCGTGTTCTAGTGAATGCCTTGTCGGAATACGGGTATGCATCGGAATACGATATGACTTATGGGATATCTAGTTACGAAGAGGGCTTGAAGGTGTAAGGTGTAAGATCAGTGGAGAGAGAAATAACTGGAAAGTTACAAGCATACAGGTGTGACCTCATCTGACTCCATGTCAAAGGGAGAAGATATTGTCACGGGGTACGTGAATTTAAATAGAACTGTAGGTTATCTCAGTTGACTTATCCGCTTCGCCGAGGAATTTGAGGAGGCGGCTACCCCCCTGCTCCCGCCCGAGCCACAGGAACTTGTAAGCCAATCAGACGGTTGCTCCAACTCATGGGTACTTATTAGCCAATAGAATGCCACGCTACCCTCTACTACCCCTACTACCCTAAAAATTCCTCAGCGCAGCGTCTGAGAGATTATGGGTGCGCGTTTGGTGTAAACTGGGTCCTTTTTTCAATGTATGTTAATTTTAAATAACTCTAGCGGCGTGAATATACTAGCTACAGTCTTAATGCGCGATGCATTTAAATTGTAATCTCTTCTTTTATTTAATTATAATAATTATAACTAGCTAACTACCGTATTAGGGGGCGAGATACAGCCTTAAAGTTTAAAGACACGTTTTTAAAACTGGTCCCTCTCTACCGGTTGCATCAAAACAATAGCCATACTCCACCACCACTACTCCGTTTCCTTCCAAATTTATAGAGGCGCCTCTTCTATCCTACAATAACCGGCTTGCCCAGTTAAACTATACCCATACTACCGTCGTGTCGTGTTCTGGCAGGCGACGCGGTCGTAGTGACGCCTTTAGGGTGCTGAGCTTTGAGCAGAGCGTCGAGCAGAGCGTCGAGCAGAGCTTCGATAGAACT
>Ga0307507_10001155_pt1 | contig 58694 bp, 22 predicted proteins | sample 7_EM_MG_FD_207223 | JGI IMG/M metagenome (GOLD analysis project Ga0307507, IMG submission 207223) | Populus trichocarpa ectomycorrhiza microbial communities from riparian zone in the Pacific Northwest, United States - 7_EM | ecosystem: Host-associated > Plants > Roots > Unclassified | place... | reverse complement strand
CCGCTGCAATATAAAGGGCGTAAAGTAAACGTAACTCTAATATTATAAAGTATATCAAGACACGCCTAAATAAACTATAGAGGGACCCTAGGGCGCCTTATAGGAGAACAAACCAACAACCCTAAAGCAGGGAAGAGATATTAGAGAAACAGGTAAAGAAAGCAAAAGAAGAATAGTGCTGTATTAGGGCCCAGGCCTATATAGAGGAGGAAGGGAAACGCGTAAAAGGCTAGTAAAGACAATAGCAAGAAAGAGAAAGAAGCTAAAGTAGAGTATAAAAAAACGCTAGGAAACTATCTTCCGCAATATAATACTAGTTAGACCAACGCTAGAGAGGCGTATAGGAGTTAAAGGTATAGAGGCTAACTTAGGTAAGAGAAACCCAAGCTATGGCATAGTTAATGCCATAGGGGGTAAATATTTAAGAGCTCTAAGAAGGCCTAATAAAGGCAGAAAATACAATAGCAACACTTTTAAGAGTAGGGATAATAGGACTAAAAGATTGGCTCTACTAGGTAGGTGTCCTAGTAGGCAGCCTAAGATATAAATATAGCTGGCTAAGACAGACACTAAAATACGTAATACTATTATACCCCCTACACACTAACTAAGAAGCTATGCTCTTAGTAGCTAGCACAGAGAACTATAACACACTACTCTTAATATAAAAAGGTCTTAAGGCGGTTACCCAGTGGCTTATTAGCCAAAATATGCTAGACTAGTTTCGGGTTGCAAAGGAAATGGTAATAGAAGGCAAAAGGGCGAGTAATAGGCGCCCCCTAATAACTCTATAGTAGTAGAGCAAAGTTTGCGATACTAGCGCATCCGTAGGCTTATTACGGCAGCAGTGGTTCCCAAGGAGGTTAAAAAGTAAGGTAGTAGAGCACTATAGGTAACTTATAGGCGCCTTATAGGCGAGTCCCAAAAGGCGGGGAGACGGATCACAGGGTTTTCTTAAAAGAGTTTTCTCCCTATATATATATAAGGAGTAGTCCGCGTGGGCCCAATAGGGATCCGAATCGGGCGTTAAGCAATAAATAATAATAATATAAAGTAGTAGGCAATAAAGATAAATTCAATTTAGTTAATAATTTATACTACTCCTATAGTTACTACCCTAGTTACTACCCTAGTTATTATCCTAGTACTACTCCTAGTACTACTCCTAGTACTATTTATTACTACCCCTAGTGCTACTATAGCTACCCGTACTGTTACCCCTATAGGACCTTTTATAGAGTCCCCTTTTGCTACTCTAGTTGTTGCTATAGTTACTACTATAGTTTACCCTAGCTGCCCTAGTTACTGCCGTAAATGCTACCGTAGATACTATTGTAGATACTGCCGTAGATACTGCCGCTGTAGTGCCGTAGTTTACCCCTACTGCCCTACTACTACCCCTATAGGACGTTTTATAGAGTCACCCTTTGCATGGCCTCTTATATAGCCTCCTATATACAGAGCTTATTTAGTAAGCAGTAAGTCCGCTTTTTAAGTAGTAAGGCCTGGTATTAAAGCCATATTTGTTACGGTGCTGCAATAAAGTAGACTAAATAACTACGTTGTGGTATAAAGAGAAGAAGAGGCGAAAGGGGTATTGTATATAAGTAGTAGGGCCAGGCGCCAAGGCGCTAGTGGTGGGTTAGCCAACCGTAGGAAATAATACAAGACAGTATAAAACAGTATGCAATAGGTTAGTGCCGTAACAGTACTCCTCTCCCTTAAAAGGTTTAGTCCCTAAACCAAACAAGTAACTCCAAAACAGAATATTACGGTACTAGCAAACTGCCATCAGATTACCATTAGATTACCATTAAGTAATGGCAAATTGCGGTTATATAGCTAGTGGCTATAGTGTTAGTAGAAAACGGTGGATTTGGTGAGCAAAGATGTTAGTTTTACTTACCGCTTTTTACTAAGCTAATAACTAGCTAGCTTAACGAATAGCGTTAGTAGAACTCCATACTACTACCTAAACCGACTAGGCGCGGCGCTCTTAGCAAGAATCTAACTAATTAGACAACTTTAACTAGCGGTTAAAGTTCCCTAAGATCTTAACTTTTCTAAATTATCATAGTCGTTATCTACGGCCTTAGCGTGGCGAGTCTCTCTTATCTTATACCTAGTTTAGGGGTCCGGGCTTTTTAGGGTATTATTTATAGAACTTTAGTAGTGCGCGCTTGCACCCTTTTAGGGACTTCTTAGGTTCCCAGGTTTTCTTATTATAATACTTCCACTTAATATAGTACGTTAAGCCATGCTCGTCCCTTTATTCATTATATATATTAAGATTTTTTTTTTAAATTCCCACTTGTCCGTAATATTACTATTATTATCTCTTTTGGCTATCCTGTCTGCAATATTACAACGTTCCTTTTTATTAATGCGTACTTAGCTAGGGATCTCCTTAGGGAACTAGAGGCGGACCTTTAATATATAGAAAGACTTATTAACGCGAATATAGTCTAGGAGGTCTACCACAATTGCCCCTTTATAGGCAGCTAAGACGGGCCAGGGTCTATCCCAGTTGTTATTCTATTTTCTCTTAGGCCAGTTAGTCTTTATATTTTTAAGGCTAACTATAACTATATTATCCTTTTTAAATATTATACCTTTATCCTGTTTTGTATTAATATTATCTTTATAGCGTTGCTAGGAGATATAAGCTAGAGCTTTAAGCTAAGTTAGGATATGCTTAAAGCGGTTAGTAATAGTATCAGCTTATAGGTACTCTTTCTTTGCGTATATAGATAGGGCTAATAGCTAGGGGCCCGCTGGTTTAATGCCTAGATATGGGTTATAGCTATAGTTAGTAAAGAATAGTGAGATTCCCGTAGTCTTATTAACTTAGTTATTTATAGCAAACTTAATAAGGGGGAGCCAATCTACCTAATTATCTTAGGTAAAGCTTACGAAAGCGCGTAGGTACTTGTTTATTACTATGTTAACAATCTTAGTCTAACTATCTATTTTAGGGTGCTATACGGAACTAGGGTTTAAGGTTACTTTTAGGCGCTAGTTTAGGCGGCGCTAAAAGTTGGAGATAAATAAAGACCCTCTATTAGAAATAATAGTACTTAGAGTACTGTGTAACTTATAGATAGTATAGGTAAATGCTTTAATAAGCTCCTTAGTATCTAGGCTGGTAATAGAAATAAAGTATCTTATCTTTATTAGGCGGTCAACAATAACAAAGATATATTTATATGTTTTGCCATTATAAAGGCACTTAGGTAGGTTAATAATGTGGTTAATAGAGATATCGGTCTATAGGCGGACTAGTAGTTTCAGTAGTTTTAGGAAACCAGGTAGTGCTAAGCGTAGGGTCTTTATATAGAAGTAGAGAGCGCAGTTTTTTATAAAGGTAGCTGTAAACTGTAAAATATTTAGCCACTAATAGGTTTAACTAAGAAGGTCTAGGGTCTTAACGCGACCTAGGTAGCCTATAGGACCTAAACTATACGTATAGTATATAACTTCTAGTTAGAGTTTAGGTAAATTGGGGATAAATACTCGGTTTTTATAGTAGATTAGGCCGTTAATAATTAAGTATTTGGATTTATCGCAGCGGAGCGACTTCCTAATCTGCTTGGGCCAGCGGCGTGCCTTATGGCCTTCCTATTCTTATAGCGCGGCTAATATATCTCTAGCTAGTTTATTCTCTTTATAGGCATTCTTAATAAGCTTCTTAAGGGTTTTTTTCTTAGGCTCTAGGTTTATTATTATAATAAAGTCCTTAATACTCTAGTCTTGGGATTTGCTTAATAGCTCGTCTAGGATAGCGGGGTTGACTTTTTTTAGTAGTAAGATAACGCGGTCTCTGTATTATAGGCGTTTATTACTAGTGTTAGTAGGTACTATGCCTAAGAGGTGGCTAAGAGCGTCTGGAATTATAGCTTTAGTGCTAGGCCTATAGGTAATAACAAAGTTAAACTAAAAGAGGAACTTAGCCTAACGGACTTAGCGCTAGTTTAGTTATTTCATTATTATAAAGGTCTAGAGGTTCTTATAGTCCGTAATAATCTTAAACAGTTACTTAGTTCCTTGCAGTTTAGGGCGCTATTCTTCTAGTACTTTTATAATTACTAGGAGCTCCTTATTATATATCTCATAGTTATATTTAGGGGTAGAGTGCTTGGCAGAGAAGAACGCAACTGGCTTAAGTTTGCTACCTTCGCTAGCCTAGTAGAGCACTCCTCCTAAAGCCTAGTTTAAGGCGTCTGTCTCTACTATAGTCTTTTTTATATAGTTATAGTACGCTAAGACCAGTGCTATAGTAAACGCTGTTTTTAGGGTCTGGAACGCCTGTACTTGGTTAGGGCTCTATAACCAGTTAGTGCTTTTCTTTAGTAGCCTAGTTATAGGCTTAACTACCTTAGAATAGCCTTAGATAAATTATTAGTAGAAGTTCGCGAAGCCGAGAAATTGCTATAGTTCCTTAACTAATGTTAGGTCCTTCTATTCCTATAGGGCCTATACCTTCTTAGGGTCCATAGTTATACCATTAGTTAAGATAATTAAGCCAAGGTATTTTGTTTTTATAGCGTAGAACTTAGACTTATTAATATTAATCTAGAGTCTAGCATTACCAAGTCTCTAAATAATTTTATTTATATATCTTATATGCTCAGCGCGTGTTTTTAAAAAGATAAGGATATTATTAAGGTACGCAGTGCAGTAGTTGTTAAGGGCGTTGTGTAAAATATAGTTAATATAGTTCTAGAACGTAGCGGGCGCGTTATAAAGACTAAATGGTGTAACTAGTATCTTATAGAGTCTAAACCGGGTAATAAATGCTATAAGCTACTTATGGCCTTCTGTGATCTGGATCTAGTTAAATATAGTAATTATATTAAGCTTAGTAAAGTACTTAGTACTATAGAGTGCGTTAAGTGTCTTACGGACTAGTGGCAATAGGTACTGGTTTTTAATAGTAACTATATTTAGGCCTCGGTAGTTATAGCAGATTTATATACTACTACTAGGTTTTGCTGTAAGGAGGAGGGGTGCGGCGGCTAGTAAGGTTAATTTACGGATAAAACCCTTATCTAGCATCTTGTTAATCTACTTCTTTACATAACTGTCGGAATATATAGACAGAGGTTAAGGTCGAGGTTAAGGTCAAGATTGAGGTATTCGTGTCTCTAATTAGTCATCCTTATAATAACTTATCAGCCCCCTACTTAGGCACTGCGATCCTTATAATCCTCTACTTTCTCTACCTATTAAATAATAAACAAATCTGGAGATTAATAGGCCAATTAAGTGCACTTAGGTGATACCGACATTAATTAATGGTTAACCTTACTGGTTAGCTATAGAGCAATAAGGTTTACTACTAACCCAGCAGCTTTATTTATTTAAAAGTAGCACTCTAATACCTAGTAGCAAAACCACACCAGTAGCTCTGGTAGTATTTAACCCTAGCTAGCTTAGAATATAATAAATATGCAATATATAAGACATTCTATAGCACGCAAATTAACCCCTAGTACGACTTCTTTACTAAGTGCCGTATCCCCAGTATAACAGCACCGAACATCCAACAGCCCTTAAGCAGTACCCTAGCAGCTACCTTAGTAGCTACCCTAGCAGTACTATAATAGCGCTCTAGCCGTACATAGCATACCAGCTTTTATAGCACCCAACATCTAACTACCTAACTACTTTACATAGTACCCCAGCGTAGCTATGTAACTCAGCAGTAAACCAACCCCTAGTACGCGTCTTAGCATATAAATCAACGCCTAATAGCCTCGCGCAGTACTCTAGCGTCATAGCAACCTAGCAGCGTCAGCAGCACCTAATACTTAATAACCTAGCAGCGTTAGCAGCACCCTATAACCTAGCAGCATCAGCAGTACCTAATACCTAACAACCTAGCAGCGTTAGCAGCAAACTATCCCCTACCTACCTATAATCCCAACACTGTCTGCTATCTTCCTTACAGATCTGCTACGTCGAAAATCACATTAATAGCGCGCCTATAACGCCAGCGCGCTCCCTATCCTCTACCCTCCCTCTTAAATCTACTGGCGTCTACGGCAGCTACGAACCCTTAATAGCACTACCTTAACTTCCTAAAGGATACAAAAGCGGGAGCTATACGGCCACTAAGCGGCCTTGCTATATTAATATCTATAACAACAAAGCCTAATAGGAGTTTCTAACCACGACCGCTTATTAAAAACAGATTTAGGATATATAAGATATAGTTTAATAATAAGAGCAGACTTTTAAAACAAAATCACGCTAACAGCAAGATATTTTAGACCTATGTTAATGACATTACGAAAGAGTCTAGAAGGCATATTAAGAACAAAAGGAAGAGATCAAGGAGTTATAAAGCGTAGTTCAGCAATTATAGCAAGCTCCGTCCGCGCAAGCTCCGTCCGTATAAGCTCTACCCGCGCAAGCTCCGCCAGCTTTACCCCCTTTGTTAACTAAAGCTAAAGAGCTACGGCAGCCAAGCTTGTATAAACCCCCGCAACCTTAAACCTATAAAAAGTGCTCTACTATATTCCCTCCGGGTTAAGCTCTCTTTAAACATTTGCCAGATTATTAACCATTTTAATATACTAAGTGCGGATCCATATTCCCCTTAAATACTACTCTCCATAAGCATGTTTGGGGATATTGTCGTCCAAAAGACGTAAACGGGAATTTAGATACAAATCGTTTAGATTAGTACTAGGATAGCTATTTTACGCACAAAGAAAGAACTACTAGTGTTGGAATATATAGATAGAGGTTAAGGTCGAGGTCGAGGTTAAGGTTAAGGTATTCGTGTCTCTAATTAGTCATCCTTATAATAACTTATTAGCCCCCTACTTAGGCACTACGATCCTTATAATCCTCTGCCTTCTCTACCTATTAAACAATAAACAAATCCGGAGATTAATAGGCCAATTAAGTGCACTTGGGTGATACCAACAACAACTAAGTTTAGCGGGTAAGAGTGGTCTGTTTTTATAATATAAGGCCTGCTTTCCGGGTATAATCTTAATTTTATGGTCCTATAGTCGGTAAGGGGGCAGCTTCTCTACATTCTTAGGGAGGAAGTATTTAATATATTCGCGAAACTCTTTTAGTAGGCGTTATAAAATGTCTCTATAGGTTAATCCTAGTTTACCTTTTAGAATTTTTTTAACATTAGTATTAACTATCTTTTAGCGTAAAAACTTAGATTTAGTTTTTAGGTTTATTTTAAGGAAGCTATAAAAATAAGGGGGTAGCGCTTTTTAGGCTTCCTCTATTATATAGTTACCTTCCACCAGCCAGTAAAAAGACCTTTTTAATAGGTTTGGTACTTCTACTAGGCCTATAGGCAGTTCTTTAAGCAGCTATTAGTGTTCTTCTTATTTAACCAGTTCTACTAGCTCCGCTATATAGATCCTTATTACTTTTATGTCTTTTTATTTATAGAACTAGGTAAAATTAATGGTATAGGTGTATCTAATATTGTCTAGGTTAGGGCGTGTCTGGTTCTCTAGTGCTACGGCCAGGCTGGCATAGTTTGGTTAGCCCGGGAGGGTGGAAATAAAGCGGCGGCCCTACACGGTACGCGCGGGAGATAGGTATAAGGTTAGGCGTTATAGGGAGAGGGTCTTAATTGCTCTGGTTTTAGTCTTAGCTATAACACTCTTGGCTATTATACGTGCGGTTATATATGCGTATAGCAGATAACTTAAAGTTGGGTATTTTATTAGCTGTCTTAGGTTAAGCGGGTATATATAGGAGACTTATAGTTCTAGCAGTGTTTATTTTTTTAGGGATAGGGCGGTAGTCCAGTCTTCTAGAATCTCCGCTTTATTTACTGCGTATATTAGCTTACTAGTATTAAGCACCTCTTCTACTATCAGCTAACGGTATCTAAGCGTTAGCCGTGCAATGCGTCCGTATAGTGCTACTTGGTTATAGTTAGGGATGTGCTATAGGAGATAGTTATAGGCGTAGTAATTAGAGTTAAATTTAAGCTCTAGAACGGGGAAGTTTAGTCTTAGGTTGTGCTTTTTAAGCTAGGGCATTCTAAAAATTACTAGTATTAAGGGTAATAACTTCGTAATATAGAAAAGTATAGATTCTGTATAGTGGCCGATTATTATTTTTGCTGTAAAGTAATAGGTAATAAAGCTAGATGGAAGTCCGTTAGTAAGGTGGAGTAGTTTTAGGACTAGAAGTCTTTTTATTATAATATTATACTTTTTTATAAGCGAGTCTTCGTCTATAAACGCTAGTACTATACTACTACTATTAATAAGGCTTACTGTTTTAATAAAAGCTTCTAGAAGTGGGTTGCGTAGTAAGGAGAGATAGGTCTAAATAAGGATAGCATTTCTATTATTATTTACTGTTTTAAGGTTAAGTGATAGCTAGCTTAGAATAAGGTTTAACTAATCTAGTAGTATAGATCTAATCCTTTTATCCTCCTCTCCATATAGTTCTAACCCTTAAAGGCGACTTAGTCTAAGGGTTAGTCCTTTAATAACTAAATTATAGGGCTTAGCTAGTGGCTATAGTCTTAGCTAGTATATCTTAATATATTAGTCTCTAATAGTGTATATATGCTAAGGGGTACTTTACTAAGGATATAGCCAGTCTTATAATTAGTAGCAATACGGAGTGCTTATCTATAGTTTACGTATAGGACTATTAGCTAGGGCTATATTAGGGAAGGGAATTATAGGGGTAGGTCTCTATATCTAAACCTACATCCCCGTCCGTAGTTATTGTTTTAGTTACTATCCCCTCTACTAAAGAATCTGCCGTAGCTAGGAGGGGGTTGGCATAGTAGTATTAGGAGGGGATTTAGGTTTATCTTAGGGTTATAAGCATCTTTCTAGTGGCTAGGTTAACTATATACTATATAGAGTCTGTTATCTATATAATGTCTTTAGACATTATTAGGGAGGCTACTACTACCACTACTAAATTTAACAGCGTTAAGGTCCATTAGGTTATTTTATAGTACTAGTACTAAGGTATTATTATTAGGTAATATAGGTTAATATCCGCTAGCAATATTTAGCTTAGTGGCATTTAGCTTAGTATAGTAGGCATAGTTCTATAGGTTGTAAGTAAATATGTCTATTTACTTACTCTAGCCCTTATAGTTAGCATCATTAATTTTGCGGCTAAGGGTAAGGGCTAGGTCCTTTATCTTAGGGGAAGTATTCTTCCTAAGTAAATCCACCTTTTATTCCTTAGTCTTATTTGCTTTAATTATTAACTTATTAAGCTCTGCTTTCTAGAACTAGTAGTTATACTTACCTTAACATAAAGTATCTAACTTATTTTTAGCCGCTTAGGTTATATCTATAGTCTTATAGTATTTTCTTATATATATAAATATAGACTCTCAGTTAGGAAAAGTCCATTTACTTAGGTTATTTAGGTATATATATAGCTGTCGGTAGATATTCGTTTTATATATTACGTACATAGAGCACGTGATTTACGCGAGACGCATATATATATCATCAAGACATATAGATAGAACGACAAGAATCCAACTACACACCGCACTACACATATATTACGTCTATTGCAATATATTAAAGCATACCAACACTAATTAGTAAGCGCGCACAGATCAGAAAACACGCAGATAGCTTAGAAGATAGTTATACTATCCACCTTACAGCAGATTGGAAGATAGTTATACTTATCCACCTTTTGTATTAGCCTATTTCAGTTAAAGAGAAGAAGAGAAACTACCTAGGAGTACTTATCTGGTATCCATAACGACTTCTAGATATCTCGTTCTATCTATTTTAGAAGAATTACTGCGTAGAACACCTTACCCTACTTAATAACTTAAACCGCCCCTAAACCACCTCCTTAACTACCTCCTTAACCGCCTCCTTAACCGCCCCCCCTACCTTTACCTTATAAATCGAAACACCTTATCTTACCCAAATAATATATAAAACATAAGATATTAGGAACAGAGAAAGACTAGAAGGAAGAAGCAATTAAATAGGAAGATAGAATTAACCTAACAGAAGTTACTAAGGACGAGCTAACCAACTACGTATAATATAAGATATACGTATATACGGAGATACACGACTAGATAGACTTAACACTCTAAAAGTCATTCTAAGAAGATTTCAAAGACTTTACGGTTAACATCTTTATAAAAATCTCCTTATATTAGCTTTAGAAACTACGTAATTATATAAATATTAGAGGAGTATAGGTTAACGCTAACTATAAATAAGGCAAATCACTTCCCCAGTCCTTATACAATATAGCACAAGAAAAAGACCAAACAGAATAGACTAGAGAAAAGATAAATACACTTAAAAATAAGTTTAGCACTAGTATTAAGTTAAGACGTATTGAGTACTATAAGACATATAGAACCCCAGAGGAGCGATAAGTAGGACGTTCCTTAGTGCCTATACTTCCCGCTATACCTTAATATACAACTACCTCTACCTTTACACTATCTGTTATACCTCAACCTATAATAATAACACAGCAACTCTACGTACAACCTATAGACGAGGAGAACCGCCCTATTACTATAACTAGCTATAGCAAGGAAATTGCGAATGCAGCCAAAATATATATAGAGGAGCAGAAATACGGTAGCATAAACAAAAGCCTTAACTACAAATTAATAATATTCTATAATATCTGTAATCAAGCGGACGTACCCTAAAAAGCTTACCTTAAAGCATTCCCTACTATGCTAAAAGGACTAGCTTTAGACCACTTTTACACAAACTAACTATTCTACTTACCATTCACTAAAGCTTGCAAACACCTTTAGAATTTCTTTAAAGGACTAGGATTTTAACGCAAGAACCTAGACAAGTGGAATACCATTACACTTATAATAGTAATGGCAGAAAATATAGACAAGTTTATAAGTAAATGCCTTTAATTGCTAATCCATAGACTTTGTTAACTATAGTATGGTCTTAGACCTACCTTATAAACTATAGACTTCCTTTACAATAAAATTATCACTTCTTGCCAGGGAATACTAGTATGTAGATATATAGTCTCTAACCCACCAGATAACCTTAGAGCCCTTATTAATAAACTTCAGTCGTCTATTATAGCATACGAGAAAGAGCATATAGAGAAGATATAAGCTTTCTTTACAGACCAACAATTCTATAGAAGAGATAACAACTATAACTATAATAACTATAACAACCGCAGTAACCCCCCGTATAACCGCAACCAATAGAAACTATGTTGCTTTATATATAACAGGGAAGGATATCGCTTATAGAAATATATTAAGGAGGAATAAGAAGAGTCTAAGACTAAGTTTAAGAATAAGTTTAAGGACCGCTTCTAGAAGCAAATAAAGCAATATATTATGGACTATAAAGGCAACAACAACGAGGACAATAATAAGGACGATAAGATCACCAACGCATTTAACACTCTAGTAATTAATATAGACCCTAATACTCTACTAAACGAGGATAACCAAACCACAGTATACTACACTTTGTATAGTAAAATCAAACTAGATAATATAACTGCTATAGCTTTAAAACTGGCTAATAGAGCTTATAGCTATATAGTTACAACCATTAATACTATAATAGATGTATTCACTACTAACACAAACCTATTTGCGTATAATATAACCTTATACTACACCTCTATAAAGTTTATGGGTGTAATAATCAACACTAGAGCCTCTAAACGTTCTATAGTAGGATACGGTTAGTTTCTTATACTTTAGAAGATTGATAAAGTATAGTTAAACGAGTCTATAAGAGGCACAGTTAATATACAGTTTAGAATAGGTTCTATATCTTCTATTAGTTCTATTAAGATAGCTATACTAATAGGTACAGTAGAGTTTTATATTATTAAAGTTAATACCCCTTTCCTACTTTGCCTAGCGGATATAGATAACTTATAAGTGTACTTTAATAACCTAAAGAATGTCCTAATAACCCCCTTAAAGACCATACCAGTTATACGCTAATTCGGACACCCATTTCTACTATAGGATACCTCGTTATATGTATTTATTATAGAGTCTTTTAACTAAAACCCATGCTATTTAACTAACATAAAATTGCGACGCCTATACTAACACTTCAGACATCCGTTAATAGAGCGACTTAAAAGAATATTAGACCGCGCTAGCTATAAAAATAATACTAATTGCAAGACCCTTAAGCATATTACCCACTACTGCTTATACTATTAAAAGCATGGAAAGTCACCAGGCAGATTTAGATTCACCTTAAAGGACAACATTAATTTCAACTACTATATCATCGTTGATATTATATACATTAATAGCAAGCCTGTACTTTATATTATTAATAAAGGCACCCGATTTTAAACAGGTAAATAGCTATAGAATATTAGCGCTAAGCATATATGGGATATATTATAAGTGTACTAAATTAATATATACCTAGGCCCCCCAGATATAATTGCATATAATGTAGGAAAGAACTTTATTAGCAGAGAGTTTAAATAATACGCGGTTAACATAGGCACTACTATAAAAAGCGTACCGGTTGAAGCTTATAACTTAATTAGTATAGTAGAGCGTTACCACAGCCCCTTGCAACGTATATACTATATTATCACTTTTAAGATACTAGGAATTAATAAGGACATAGCACTATAAATAGCCTTTAAAGCAATTAATAACTCTATAGGACCAGACGGCCTAATACCCACGCTATTAGTATTTAGAGCGTACCCCTAAATGATAGACTCCGACGCACCTTTACCTATAGTGATATAGCGTGCAATTGCATTCAGGAAAGCTATAGAGGAAGTAAAGAAAATATAAGCGGAATACTAGGTCGTAGATACACTTAATATATATAACGGCCCCAGCACTACCGCAATTCATAACCTACCCCTTAACTCTTTAGTACTGGTTTAAAGAGAAGGCAATATAGAACAACCTAGATACTAGGTAGGACCATATAACCTACTAAATATTAAAGGAGAAATATGTGCTGTTAATCTACCTAGCGGCCCTATAAAGTTCCGCAGCACTGCTGTTAAACCGTACTTAACAGACCCTAGAAATATTTAAGTTAAAGATATTTAAGATAACGGCACCTAAGTTAATAATATTTAAGTTAACAAAACTGTCCGTATATATAAACCGTCCATAGAAACCGTCTTTATATAGAAACCGTCCCTTACTAAAACTAGAGAAGCACAACTATCTTACTAAGGAAGAGGAAGACCCCGCAAGTATCCCCCTTATGTTAATACTGCTAATATCACTGTATTCTTGCAAGAGGATAGCAACTATAAGCAATTAAAAATATCCTGTTAAAAGGAAATTACAGGACTAATTAAAAAGGGCGTATTTAAAATAATTAACCCTTAGGACGTACCTACAGGAGTTAAAATCTTTAACTTATAATTTATAGATAAGATTAAGAACTCTAGTACTAATAAAGCCTTTAAGAAATTAAGACTTATCATCTAAGTATATAATAATCTTAAAAAGGATATTGTACTAACCTAGTTACCTACTATTTAATAAGTCAGCCAACGCCTTATTCTATACATTGCAGCAATACTATAAGGCAACGGTATATAGTTATACCTATAAGATATCTCTTAGGCGTATATCTAGTCTCTTATAAAGCTAAACTAAAACTTCTATATCTAACCACCTTACGAGTTGGGAAGCCAACTAGGCATTAGAAAGAACTTAATCCTAAAGGTAATTAAGCCTTTATACAGTATTCCAGAAGCAGGTAATTACTGGTTTATAACCTACCATAATTACTATATTAAGGAATTGGATATAAACTCATTAATATACAACCCATGCCTCCTATAGAGCAATATTCTTAACTACTTTGGTATTGTTGGCCTTTAAACTAATAACACTCTATTCCTAGCCAATACTACCTTTGTAGATACGGAGCAACAATATCTAGAAAAGGCTTAATTTCTTATAAAAGAGCGCGAGCAACTTATAGTTAAGCAATTACTTAAATTTAATAGATGCATCATCCAACTCTTTTAGGAAGGCAATATTATAATAACCTAGGAACACCAGTACAAGAACCTAAATATAGTCCACCTAGGCAAAATAGCTACAACCACAAGCTTAAGAGGCATCGTCTATAATGCACTAACTATAAAGGAACAATACATTGCGCAACGTGTAAGAGGTGTATATATTGCCTCTATATATTAACCAGAAGCTTCCTTTGACCTCTTTTTTACTGCCTAGGTAATTAACCCTAAGAAGGAAGATATTACCAAACTTAATAAATAACTATAATTATAGATTAACAACCTAATAAGAGGCCTTATATTTATTAAATTAGACATTAATATATTACGCCTACTTGCTTTTACTAATGCCTTATTTACTAATAATAAGGACCTCTTATTACAAATAAGATATATACTGGTATTAGAGGATACGTTATATAAGGCTAATATTATCTACTAGTTATTAATTAAGTATAAGAGAGTTACTAAAAGCATACTAGCCTTAGAACTCTACACAATGGCCTATAGATTTAACATCAGCGCCATAATTAAGTTAACTGTTGAATAACTCCTATAGATTGAACTTCTACTTGTACTTTATACTAACTTAAAATCACTCTATAAATATCTTGTTAAGCTAGGCACTATACAAGAGAAACGTCTTATAATAGACATTATATGTCTTCATCAGTTATACAAGCGCAGAGAGATTACGGAAGTTAAGTAGATTAATAGTAATAGCAACCCTACTAACTTAATAACTAAGAGCAAGGCATCTACGGCCCTTAAGAAGTTAATTAATACTAATTACTTAGAATTATAAACTATGGAGTAGGTTAAATAAACAAACTTAGATTTGGCTTAGCGTTGTAACAGTGCTAGGGTATACCACCTACTATATTCTATGGACCCTGAATTTAACTAGCCAATCAGGATTTTCTATCCCTGGGATAGAAAATCGCTATTAGCTCGCTTACCACTAGCGCCTTGGCGGCCCTTGTAATATATCTACCTGCTACCCCTAATAATTCTCCTTCTTCTCCTTAGCTTAGTATCTTTATTAGATAGCAATTATTATAGAACACCCCCGCGACACCTTATACACGTCCACCTGTTTCTACCAACTTAGCAATTAGAGACTAACCGTAAGTAGTAATCTAACGGCAATCTATAGCATTCTGCTATATTCTGCCAAGTCCACTAAATCCTACTAAGTTCTGCTAGGACTATTACCTAAATCCTATTCTGCTCCGTGTATATATTAACCAAGCAACTAAGTTAATAATATATACCTTTTCTTCCCGTTTTCTTACCTTGTGCGAGCTATTACAGGCGTTATATAACAGGGATAGGATCGAAGGAGAAGCTACTGTATATTATAGATGGAAGAGCCAGTTATTGCGTATACGCTATAAATAACGGGAATGGTACGATTTGGTTTCCTTCAGAGTTGCTCTAGTGTTGGTAGATATTTGTTTTATATATTACGTATATAGAGCACGCAATCTACGCGAGACGCGTATATATATCATCAAGACGTGTAGATAGAACGACAAGAATCTAACTACACACCGCACTGCACGTATATTACGTCTATTGCACTGTGTTAAAGCATACCAACAATAGCATATTAAGGCTATATTTAATATAGTTATAGGCCTTATCTATTAGCATGTCTAACATATAGAGGACTTTATCTATTAGGGTCTTAAAGCACTTTACATCCCTCTAGAAAACGCCTTAGATCTTTATTTCCTATATTTTAAAATTTTCTTACTTTTTAATTAGTGATTCCTTGCCGTTAAATAGGGTTAGATTTTTTACTTTATGCTTTTTTCTATAGGGCTTAGCTAGAAGAGGGGAGCTAGTTATAGGGTTTGTATTCTTATTAGTAATAGCCTAGGTAAGTATAGCAATCTAAGAGCTTAGGCTTTATATAGTCTCAGTATATATAAAAGCTTACTGTTCGTATTATTTAACATACAGTTTAAGTATCTTAAGGGAGTTAATTCTGTGCTAAGCTTTTTCAAGTTAGGATGTTATAGTTTAACCTTCGTTATAGACGGCTTGGAGACCGCTCTTAATACTGGTTAAAAAGGTTATACATATAGAGAGGTGCTAGAAGGTTCCTGCCATATTAAGGTCCTTAGGGTACTCTAGACTACTCCTAATTGCCTAGGCAATATAGGTATAGGGGGTATTAAAGAGGCAGGCGAGTGCTTCGCGTGTGTTCATCAACAGGGTATTATTTATGTTTTAGTCGCCCATTTTAAGGGATCTGGGTAGGGTAATCGAAATCTTATAAGGCTGACTGTGATACTGAGATTATTAAGACTATCTAGGACTATGCTGAGACTATGCTGAGGCTATACTGAGACTGTAGTACGGTGTTATTGGTCGCGCTAGGTTGCGATTATACTGGGAAAAACGGAGACTATAGACGGAGGCGGTAGACTAGGAGGGTAAAGATCGCGACGGGGCGCAAAAGGAGATACCACAAACTGTCATAGTGCTGCAATGAAGTAGACCAAATAACTACGTTGTGGTATAAAGAGGAGAAGAGGCGAAAGGGGTATTATATATAAGTAGTAGGGCCAGGCGCCAAGGCGCTAGTGGTGGGCCAGCCAACCGTAGGAAATAGTACGAGACAGTATAAAACAGTATGCGACAGGTCAGTGCCGTGACAATATTCTCCATAGCTTAAGGTCTTTTTCCCGTTGCTGCCGTAGCTTTTAGCAGCGCTACTCTTAACGTTACTTACGCTGCTTATACTACCTTTATTGTTATAGCTGCTCCTATGGCGTAATTTCCTAAAGATAGTCGTCTATAGTTAATGGCTGCCGCTGCCAGCCCTTAGATACCTCCTCTTCGCCAGCCTGCTATACCTATTGCTATAGATATGTTTATGCTAACTTCCGTAACGGAGGCCAGTGCTAATTCTGATTTTGATTCTATAGGTTATACAACTGCCCCCACTTATACCTTTGGCGTAGAGCTTTCTTATTAGTTATACGGCAGATTTCGCAAGTTTTAAACCGGCTAAATTGGAAGGGTTGGTGTGGCTGGTTATAACTGGGGCGGTAGCGCGGAGGCTGCTGCGGAGGCTGCGGAGGCTGCGGAGGCTGTGGAGGCTGTGGAGGCTGTGGAGACTGCTGCGGAGGCTGTAGAGACTGCTACGGAGGCTGCTACGGAGGCAGTTGTTCAGCCTGCTTCTTCTCTTTCCGCCTATACTGGTAGTAAACACAGGTAGTAAGACGGAGGCCGTTAAAGGCGGGCATACGAAATGGTAGGGGATAGCGCGGTATTGCTGATTGTAAGCAAACTTAATGTGGTTAGAGGTAGTGACCCCTGTCGGGCCCACAAATGTGAATATTTAGGCCTGATACCATAGTATAGTGTCGACCCGAATCAGGTCCTTACTGCCCCGACTCGGCTACCTACCATTGACTCAGTCATTGAGTCAGTCATTGACTCGGTCACCGACTCGGTCACCGACTCCTTGTTTCTATTGCCACCCCCTACCCTCCTTCTCTCTCCTTTCCTTATGTATATATAGAGGTCTTAGAACCACATTTCAATAGACAGAGTCCTCATTCAATTCCTATGATCGGTGCACGGATATCCGGTCGACATATAGTGATATACTAATATCTTTCCAAACCCCTTCTGGGATAAGCCCTTATAATCTCCCTCTACCGCAAGGTAATAGCGATCAGGGGCCAACCACAAGAAGGGGGGGGGCAATGTAAGGGATTGCGGTCACCTCGGGTTGCCCTCAGGACAACCCCCGGATACCCCTAGAATGGCCGTCGGTCACGTGCCTCCGGCACGTGCCCGTAGTATATAGTTTCTCCGATCCCAGAGGCCTCCTCAAGGATTCGTCTCCTCCACAATCTATCCTGTTCCTATAATCGTGCCTTATAGCCCCCTGTCTACAAAGTCCCCTCACAGTGTGCGAGAAGTGGCATTGTGACTCCTAAGGTAAATCGCGAGCAATTCTTGCGGGGATTCTAACAGTCCTGGTAAAACAAATTAGTCATGGAATCACAACTGCACAAATCTCGCTGTCCGATAAGGGATATTTGATAACAACTTAGAGGGACATCTCGCATTGTTCATGTCCTTTGCGTAGCCATAATATTCGGTCTGCTGCGGCATGAGCAAGTTCCACTATCCCATAAAAAGATCTTAATCACCTTTACTTCGTACTTGTCCACACCTCATCTCTTCCGACATCCTTTAGCCTAGGCGAGAAAGCACTGACATTGCGTAAAATCAATGCCTTCTTTTATTAAACTCCTAAGATAGGGTTTAATCCTTCTGCAGTCATCGTCGGTGTTGCTTTATTTGGATCGTTCGGGATAATAGTCACTAATTTCTCACCATCTAAACATCCTGTGTCTAGGTGTTAGCGAAGCATTCACACGTCGGAATTTTGGTTGAAGATTTTGGTCCTAAACGAAATGGCACTCTATCCACAACCGCTCCCCACGGGCCATGTCACCACAACTGTCCTGATAAACAATATCCACTGTGCCTCATGCCTCTCCTACATCCAGGAGGTCCTCAGTACGTTACAGCCGGCGCCGCTATCGACTACCGCCAACTACGTGTCACACGAGGTTACGATAGTCCATATTCCCAACCACTCTGCAAATGACATATCTCGAGCATTATCAGACGCAGCATTCGAGATCCAGAGTATGCGGACCAAAGACGAATTTGGCTCTGTTATCTATGGGCAGGATGAAGCCCAAGCTCACCAAGAATGGTTAGAACAGGCCGCTCAGACGCCGAGCAAACAGGCATCAACACTCTCGTGGCGCCAGACGACAGCACACGCAGGTTTACTCGGCGATGCCAACCAACCCAATAAGAAGCATATAGGGCACTGCGTTACTTGTCAGAAGTCAAACAAGAACGTCGAGATATCCCAGGATTTTGTAGTGGATATCCCTGAGGTCCAAAGTTTTACAGCCACTCTCAGCATCGCCGGCATGACTTGCGCAGCATGCATCCTCTCCATCAATGAGGGGGTGCAGGAACTCCAATTCTTGGAGGATGTCAGCGTCAGTTTACTTACAAACAGCGCAACTGTTATCTTTGCCGGTCCGAAGGATAATATCGATCAGATTGTTGAGAGAATCGAGGACAGAGGATACGGTTGTCACATCGAGAACATTGCTGAAGTTGGTGGACTACAGAAAGGTGACGACGAGCAGGCGGAGAGGACAGTTATGATCCGAGTAGCTGGCATGTTCTGCGATCATTGCCCACAACGGGTGCTCGAAGCTTTATCATCATCGTTCCCGGGACTCCTCGGTATCGACAAGCGGCCGTCGCGCGAGGATCCCATTATCATGATCACGTATCATCCTCAACACCAGATCGTTACCATCAGAGACATACTAGCAACCATTGACGGCGTCAACCACCAACTCAAGGCTACTATATACCATCCTCCAACGATCGAAGAGCGGTCCCGAGCTATGCAGCTCCGCGAACGTCGTCGTCTGCTCCTACGACTTCTCCTCGGCTTCATTGTCGCAATTCCAACCTTCTTCATTAGCGTGGTCTGGATGAGCCTAGTTCCCTCTACAAACCCCGTGCGAATATTCTTCCAACGAAAGATGTGGGCCGGTGTCGACACTCGCGCCGAGTGGGCGCTCCTTTTCCTTGCGACGCCTGTGATGTTCTGCGCTGCCGATGTCTTTCACGTCAGAGCGATAAAGGAGATTCGAGCATTGTGGGGTCGGAATAGCAAGGTCCCAATTCTCCGAAGGTTCTACCGTTTCGGCAGTATGAACTTGCTCATGTCCGCTGGTACGTCTGCGGCGTACTTCCCTTCGATCGCTGTGCTTGCTCTAGATTCGCGAAAGACCGGGACCGGTAACAGGCAGCTCTCGACATACTTCGACTCGGTTGTGTTCTTGACGATGTTCATCCTCGCCGGCCGTTATTTGGAAGCGTATAGCAAAGCCAAGACCGGCGATGCTGTCACATTGCTCGGAAGGCTCAGACCGACGGAAGCCCTGCTTGTGAGATCTAACCCATATTTGGAAGATCCTTCTGAGGATAACCAGTCATCTCTTCCGGCGACCAGCGTCGAGACAATCAACGTCGACCTTCTTGAAGTCGGAGACGTGGTTCGAGTTCTCCGCGGCGCCTCTCCACCGGCCGATGGCACAGTTGTCTTGGGCGATTCTACATTTGACGAGAGCTCCTTGACCGGAGAGTCTCGCCATATTACCAAGAATGCTGGAGATCAAGTCTTTGCGGGAACAGTCAACACCGATAAGCCGATCAGCGTCCGAGTCACCGAAGTCTCGGGCACGTCAATGCTGGATCAAATCGTCAAAGTTGTCCGAGAAGGCCAGACAAAGCGAGCCCCGGTGGAGAGGGTAGCTGATATCTTGACGGGATGCTTCGTTCCTGTCATCACGCTCATTGCTATATCGACGTTTGTTATCTGGTTTGGACTTGGCCAGGGCGGGGTCCTGCCGGAGACTTGGCGAGATGTTGACACCGGAGGCTGGGCGTTCTGGGCGTTGCAGTTTGCCATTGCAGTGTTTGTCGGCGCTTGCCCTTGTGGCATTGCGCTTGCGGCTCCGACAGCGTTATTCGTGGGCTCTGGACTAGCAGCTCAACACGGAATATTGGTTAAGGGGGGTGGAGAAGCGTTTCAAGAAGCTTCTGCTCTCGACGTGGTGGTCTTTGATAAGACCGGCACGCTGACTGAGGGCGGAAACCCACGTGTTACAAATCATGATGTTATGGCATCTAGCGAGGAAGAGGCGAAGGTTATCTGGGCAATTGCGCAAGCGCTAGAAGAGTCCTCAAGTCACCCTATAGCGAAAGCAATTACCGCACTCTGCACGGAACAAAACCGTAGTACCATCATCAACTCTACTATCGAGGAACTTCCTGGTCGGGGTCTCAAGGGCACATTTACTATCCACACATCCACCAATGACACCCGGTACGAAGCTGCAATCGGCAGTGAAACTTTCATCTCTTCGCTTGGCACTCCGATAGACACTAACTGGTCCAAAAACGCCTCGACATGGAAAACCGCTGGGAAAAGCATCGCTCTCCTGGCACTGCGTCGTCTATCGATTTCAGACGGGAGTGTACCTGCTTTTAAGCCTGCCGCACAATTTGCGACCACAGACCCCCTTCGCCCTGAAGCAGCTTCTGTACTTTCTGCTTTGCGCGAGCAGGGGCTGAGCACCTGGATAATCTCAGGGGACAACCCCACAACCGCCATGGCGGTGGGATATCAACTCGGTATCCCAGCGAATAATATCATCGCCGGCGTTCTCCCCTCGGAGAAGGCTGACAAGATCCGCTGGCTACAATCTTCCGCCCCTAAACGCAACGGCAAGCCCGGGAGGGCGATCGTGGCGATGGTCGGAGATGGCATCAACGATTCTCCGGCCCTCACTGCAGCAGACGCAGGAATCGCCATCGGCCTGGCTCAGATGTTGCTATCTCAAGTGCCAAGTTCGTGCTAGTGTCGTCGAACCTGCAATCCCTCCTAACTCTCATCACACTCTCGCGTACAGTCTTCCAGAGAGTCAAGTTCAACTTCGCGTGGGCATTGGTGTACAACGTAGTCTTATTGCCAATTGCGGCCGGGGTGATTTATCCTGTACATGGGCACCCGAGACTGAACCCTGTGTGGGCGAGTCTGGCCATGGCAATGAGTTCTCTTAGCGTCATCTGCTCGAGTTTGGTAATGAGGACGGGCATCCCCGTGGTCGGGTTTAGAGATATAGATATAGATTTGCGGCGTGGTATAGGTCCTAAATCGAGTGTTATTTAAAGACTACTCTAAAATCATAACGGGCTACACATTATCCTAACATCACTGAGTACGCAGTCAGTCCTCTTTTTTCTTTTAAGAAGTTTTTTAGCTATGCCTGTTAAATAACAAAACACGCTTGAGCAAGATTTTCCATGCTTTTGTAAGCTCGAAACTTAAGAGTTTCACAACACTTACCCTAAAACGCCGAACCGGAGACGGATATGGAGAGAAAAAAATAACACACTCCTAAATCATCAGAGTATTATTTATTCCATTCGAGAGAGAGCAATTAATGGTGCACCCACCTACCACATCGCTGTCTGTTTCACTATAATGTTTATGTCTTATCTGACTGAAATATATACTTGTAAAGTCAGGTTATTTCTGAGCCATCAGGGCATCGCCTTAACGACAGAAGGCACAACCAGTCTTTTCGCCCCGCATTTTCTAGGAGGAACCCCCCAAAACATAAAAATACACCTTTGCCCTCCCCACACCTCATAGTTTCGAAAACACTGTCGCAACCTCTCCACCCATATCAACCAGCGTGCTTTTATTCCGCACCCAAGCCTCAATCCCCCTCCTCCCATTCTCGACGCCCACGCCGCTCATCTTCCACCCACCAACGCTCATCTCCGCCGGACTCTCGCCCCACGAGTTAATCCACGTGATGCCCGCCTCCAGCTGCGCAATAACTTTATGTGCGAGATTCAAATCCTTCGTAAACACGCCCGCGGCAAGCCCAAGCGTCGTATCGTTCGCCCTCCTCACAACCTCCTCAACAGTCTCGTAGGTCAGGATACTCATGACGGGGCCGAAGATCTCCTCCTTCACGATGCGCATGTCATCGGTGCAATCCGTAAACACAGTGGGGCGGACCCAAAACCCCTTCTTCAGCTCCTCGGCCGCGCCCTCGGGCAAATCCAGCTTCTCCAAGCCCCCATATAGCAGCGTTGCCCTATCGACCTCGATCCCGTGGCGGATATACCAGACCACCTTCTCGTAATGCGGCCGACTGACCAACGGGCCGAAGTTCGTGCTGGGGTCCATGAGGTTCCCGGGCCTGATATACCGCATCTTCCGCAGCAGCGCCTCCTCGAACGGCTTCTTCATGGCGGTGGGCACGAAGACGCGAGTCCCATTCGTGCACACCTGGCCCGAGCTGTAGAAATTCGCCATCATGGCCCCATCAACCGCCTGCTCGACATCCGCATCGCCCAGCACCACGAGCGCCGACTTCCCGCCCAGCTCCATCGTCACATACTTCATGCCGCCCGCCGCGGCAGCCGCGACCTTGCGGCCCGTCGCAACCTGCCCCGTAAACGACACCTTCGCGACGCCCGGGTGCGCCGTCAAGTAGGCGCCGACCTCGGCGACGCCGTGCACGACGTTGAACACCCCCGGCGGCAGCCCGGCCTCGGCGTACAGCTCCGCCAGCGGCGCGCTGTGCAGCGGCGCGAACTCGGACGGCTTGTACACCATGGCGTTGCCGGCGGCCAGGCACGGCGCGCTCTTCCACAGCGCGATCTGCAGCGGGTAGTTCCACGCGCCGATGCCGACGCAGACGCCCAGCGGCTCCTTGCGCGTGTACACCCACGCGTCGGGCCGGAGGGTTGCCGTCTCGCCGTCCAGCCCCCCGCTGCTGACGAGGTGGGCGAAGTACTCGAGCACGTCGGCGCCTGTGGCGATGTCGACGGTAGAGGTTTCTGAGAACGCTTTGCCCGTGTCTTTGGTCTCGAGCGAGGCGAGGAGATCGTTGCGCGTGCGGAGGAGGGAGGCGGCGCGGAGCAGGATGCGCGAGCGCTCTGGGGCGGGGGTGTTGGACCAGGCGGGGAAGGCGCGCGCGGCGGAGGCGATGGCGGCGTCGATGTCGGAAGGGGTGGAGGTGCAGATTGTGGCGAGTGGGAGGGAGGTGGAGGGGTCGATGGTCTGGAATGTTTGGGTGGAGGAGGAGGGCTGTGGTTTGCCGTCATAGAAGAGGGAGGGGGTTGGGATGGTGACCATGGTGGTGGTGATGTTTGTGAGGTGTCGAGGATGGTTGTGAATGGGTGGAGTTATTGATTTCTTAGCGTTCTGGAGGTCTGGAGGAGTGTCTCTAAGATGCTCTGAATGCTGTGAAGTGTGTTGAGCTATCGGTATTTGAGTCTCTTTGGTGGCATGCAGCCAACTTGGTTCAGTATGAGCTCCGTTGAAGCTCAAGGATTCTTCAGCAAACTAGTATACAATCCAGTTGACGGGATGTTTGAGATAGCACGGGATTGTCCCGCACCGAAGACGGCAATCCCAGAACCCAATGTTAGTCGATCGACGGGCTTTGGCAGAGGCCTTGGTTAGCAGGAGCTTCCGGTGGCTTCGTCCTGCAGGTCGGAAGGTTGGTGGCGGGGTTATATCCCAGACAATAAAATGTCTCAAGGAGCTGCACGGCTTTCTCCAAGGCTGCGTGTCCCTGTCCAATGTGTATATCAGCACAATCCTGTGTATCCGCGAGTCAATTGAATTGGTGTGCAGATAGAAGGGCGGGGTCGAACTGCCCAAACAGCGGGATGTGTCTCGAGCAGGAAAAAGTTGGTGGAGGGGTGTGTGCATCTGCCGGGCACACCGCCTGGAAGTCGTACCTCTGTTGGGTCTTTTGCAGCGGCTTCTAGCGGCCTTCTGGCGTGCTGGGCGCGAGGCGATGGCCTGTCCCTTGCTAGTAGCCCTGGGTTTGCCCCACACCATCTCCGCCGCACCCTCGTCTCCCCAGACCGCACATGGCCCTTAGTCATGGTGCTGAAGAGGCTTGCAGTGTCGTATCTGGGGCAACCCGTTTGAGAATCACCCCAACCTCTCTCAAGGATGTCGTGTGTTTGTCAAGGTACAGTAGGAGGAAAGATATAAGCTCGGAGCTTCAGCGCTATTCTTGCCATCTGCCTTTTCGTTTCACTAGCAACTGAAAATTTCTCAAGCGTACCGCCTCACCCCAGTTCTCATTCTGCTAGACAGAAGCTTTTTATTTGCTTGAGCTTATTCCGAGCCCATTCAATCTTACCTCTATCTTTATCTCTATCTCTACCTGTTACATCTGCAGGAGTACTGCGGAAGCTTCGCGAGAGGTGTATATCAATATGGCAACTACCACTCAGCTGTCTCCAGATGAAGTCAACAACTATGACTTTATTATTGTTGGTGGAGGCACGGCGGGCTGTGTCATCGCCAGTCGGCTATCTGACTATCTCCCAAACAAAAGGGTGCTCCTTATAGAAGCAGGCCCAAGTGATTTTATGGATGACCGTGTTCTCCTCCTCAAAGACTGGCTGAGCCTCCTGGGCGGAGAGCTGGATTACGACTACGGCACCACAGAGCAACCTATGGGAAACTCACACATTCGACATTCGCGTGCTAAGGTTCTAGGAGGCTGTTCCTCGCACAACACGCTAATCTCATTCCGTCCATTTGAGTATGACTGCAAGAGATGGGAAGCCCAGGGCTGCACCGGCTGGAGTTTCAAGATGTTCACTCGCGTGCTGGACAACCTCCGCAACACCATTCAGCCTGTCCACGAACGGCACCGGAACCAGCTCTGCCTCGACTGGGTGCAGTCGTGCTCAACCGCCTGCAACATCCCCATCATCCACGACTTCAACCACGAGATCAAGACCAAGGGCGCGCTGAAACCCTGCGTCGGCTTCTTCTCCGTCTCCTACAACCCGGACGACGGCCGCCGCAGCAGCGCCAGCGTCGCCTACATCCACCCGATCCTGCGCGGCGACGAGAAGCGGCCCAACTTGACTGTCCTGACAAACGCCTGGGTCAGTAAGATCAACGTCGACGGCGACAGCGTCACTGGCGTCGACCTAACCCTCCAAAGCGGCGAGAAGCGCACGCTGCGACACAAGGCGGAGACGATCCTGTGCGCCGGCGCAGTCGACACGCCGCGCCTGATGTTGCTATCCGGACTGGGCCCGCGTCAGCAGCTCGAAGAACTCGGGATCCCCGTCGTGAAGGACATCCCCGGCGTCGGCGAGAACCTGCTCGACCACCCGGAAACGATCATGATCTGGGAGCTGAACAAGCCGGTCCCGCCGAACCAGACGACCATGGACTCGGACGCGGGCATCTTCCTGCGCCGCGAGGTACCGAACGCGGCGGGTGGTGACGGCGAGATTGCGGATATCATGATGCATTGCTATCAGATCCCGTTCTGCCTCAACACATCGCGGTATGCGACCCCCTATCCCCTCCATCCAACCTCTCTACCCAACCCCCAGGCCCCAGCCCCTCCCCTCTCTCCCCACACACCGCCTTACTAACTCCCCCTCCCAGCCTCGGCTACGACACCCCAATCGACGCCTTCTGCATGACGCCCAACATCCCGCGGCCGCGCTCCCGCGGCTGCCTCTACCTAACCTCCAACAACCCGCTCACTAAGCCCGCCCTCGACTTCCGCTACTTCACCGACCCGGCCGGCTACGACGCCGCGACCCTCGTCGCCGGCCTGCGCGCCGCGCGCGAAGTCGCGAAGGCGCCGCCCTTCGCCGCCTGGCTGAAGCGCGAGGTGGCGCCCGGCCCGGGCGTGCAGTCGGACGAGGCGCTGTCCGAGTACGCGCGCAGGGTCGCGCATACCGTGTATCACCCCGCTGGCACCACCAAGATGGGGGATGTGGAGCGGGATGCGATGGCGGTGGTGGATGCGCTGTTGAGGGTTAGGGGGTTGAGGGGGGTCAGGGTTGCGGATGCCGGCGTGTTTCCGGACTTGCCGACGATTAATCCGATGCTCACGGTTCTTGGGGTGGGCGAGAGGGCGGCGGAGTTGGTAGCGGGAGCGTGGGGGTGGAGGGGGTTGGAGAGGGAGAAGTTGTAAGGGGGAGGGGTTAGAGGTGGTGGGAGGAGGCTAGATGTGGTGAAAAGGGGTTAGTGATGTGCTCGACTATCTAGTGAGTGACCGAGCGGAGATTTCAATAAGAGAGAGGGTGATGGGGTTTCTTTCTCGGGCTTATATAAAGGCGGAAAATGTGATTCAAGCTTGCATTGCTTACGGTTGTCTAAATGTCAGGAATATGAATTCCTACAGGATATTGCTGTCCCACTTGTAGAATAGGTTGTTAGGAAACGTTCTAAACTTAGATGTGGGTAGAGTTTCTTCTTCTTTGACTATTGTATCAGAACAGTACCGCTTGAGAGCTGGTAGAAGGATGCTCTAATGGTTCAGCAGCGTTTTGGCCTCAAAGATATGTTACTTCATTGGTTAGGGGGAAAGATAACAATTCGTAAAGCTAGCACAGCATTAAATTACCTGTGAAATATTCGTTACTAACGTAGCTGACCAGGAAGCGAGCCACCCCACGAAGCGAGCCACATACAGGTGATATTTGATCAATTTATAATAAAATTAACAACGAGCTTTTATATATTCCAAATAGGCCAAATTAAAGTCTTTATACCACTATTTTAATCGTAATATTGCTTGAAATAATTTATCTACGTTTTGGTGGTGATATAGACCCACGCGCCAACTAATTGCACGGGCGACTACCACATTCCTGTGACGTCCCTTTCCAGATCAACGACCCGTTAATCCACTTATTTATAGGCTGCGGATCATACCTAAATATATAAGAGAGGTGGGCCTAATCCTAATTATATTTATCTGGGTTTAGAACGGCTCTGCTTAATATAGTGATGTTAAGCTCTAGTAGAGTCGTTCCTTCCTCATACTCCCTTTAAGTTAACTTTTGTGTGGAGGCCTCCTGCTTCTATAGATCTTTAGATTTTAATTAATCAACGTCTTTCTAATTAAGGACTCTACCCTTACTAAGGAGTTGCCTGCTTAACTTCTTATTAATGCGAAAGCTTTAATATTTTTTATTTTCTTCCCTTTAGATATAGGAGTTGGTCGCAAAGCCTATTAAAGCTTTAAATAGCTTTTTAAGACATTATCAAGTTAGAGTCTCAAGCAGGCCATTAAGTCGCGCGGTTGTTAATTTGTTGATTTAATTATATAGAGATTTAATTTCCCTTACAGTTCTTAGCGTCTTTAGAGTATATAAAGTAGTAGGCGTATTTAATTCCTCTATATCCTGGCTTTTAAAAGGCTCTATACGGGTAAGAGTCTTTAAGACAATAGTAGGATTATAAGGTAGAAGGCCTATAGCTTTTTAGGCGTTGCAGATTGTATTGTAGGTGAATGCCTATATACGCGCCTTTAGGTAGAGCTTTAAAAAATATTCCTTATTAACGCCTAAGTGGCCATATTAACAGAAGTCATCTACTTATTTCCTATAGTAGTAAGAAAGTGGCCCAAAATAACCTATATCTAGTGGTTGAAGCTTGTAAGTTAAATAAGGTGGTAGGGCTACTAGGATAATCTTATGCGCGAGTATATACTTAATGAATTACTAGGTAAGATGGCTTGAATAATTATCTATTAAAAGTAGGCGATATTGCTGTATTTTACTATTGGAATCTTCTATAAGGTATCTTGTATATTTATTATAATATTTAATATAATATAGACCTAAGGAGTTGTCCGTCCACCTACTAAAGGAGGTAGCGTATATATATCTATAAAGGCCCTTATTTTGCTTACTAATTTAATACCATCCTTTTAGGTAGGTTTACGCCTTCCAAATTAGGAAGGCAGACAGTAGAGAGCCGTCGGCATAAATTATCTTAATAATAGATACTGACTTACAAGAGCCTGGCTGTATAACTATCCGATTTTTTAACCTCTCCCTATATATCTTGCCCAATACGATTACCCAGGCCACTGCTGTAAGGCCTAGTATTACCCCCTTCTTGTTAAAGTTGCTGATGAATTTTGAATACTTAACTTAATATTGCTTATAAACGGCACGGAAGAATGTAAACTAATTACGTATAACTACTGGATTATTATTCTAAGCTCTCTAGTAATTAAGCTGATGACTTAATATAGTACTAAGACTGTGGCATTAAATGAATCTCTGCCTCTAATACTTACCTATAGTTTGGCCATTTCCTAAAAGGGAATAAGCCATTTCTAAGAGCATATTAACCCTTAACAGAAGGCCCTAGGATTGACATTTATGGATCTATTTAATAATTTACTATTCTTATAAAGGATGTAATAAACCTGGGTGAGCTTTGTGTTGTAAGAGATAGCCAGCAAGACGATATCTAACGGTAGATCTAGGTGCTCCGTGGGCGCCAGAAGCCTTGCAAATCGACAGCTCAACACCAGAAGAAAGATCTTGTATAACATTTTATATGGTAGTCTTGGCTTCGTAAGAGGGCAAGGATTGATTTGGCATCGTGTAATATGCTAAGGCCTTTTAATTTTGGTGTAATTTGCTATGAAATAAAAAATGGTAGGAATATTCTTGTGTGGCTCGCTTCCTGGGGTGGCTCGCTTCCTAGTCAGCTACGTTACCAGGTCGCAGCTAATCGTGGTCTCGGACACGTTAAACGTGGTCACTAATAGGGGTCGGCGAAAGCTGAGCGTGGTTACCAATAGAGCCCCCAGAAAAAGGTCGGCGGTACTACACTTTTACCCATATAGAACGCGCATCGGTAGCCACATTTGACTTAAGCGAACACACAAACTAAAATATTAAGAGTATATGCTCCGCATATACCTAGAGACATAGACACAGATATATACATATATCTATACCTACACATATACAACCGCATTTATATATGCCTTACTATACCAATAACAAGTAAAAACTATACTGAAGTGAATAAGAGTATAGTAGGGTGGCTAAACAGTCTACAAGTTAGTATGCATAATTATATGCTAGGCATATGCTAAGGATACATAGGTATACCAGAGCGTACCTAACATCAAATACAAAGATAATAGTTCTTAAGATAATACAATCAGTAGAGAGAGTATCGAAGATAAGGAGGGTAGGGAGGGCGAGGAGGGTAAGAGTTAAGATAGTATATAACAGCGGTTTCTATTTCATATGGGTCTCTCTAAGATAAGACTACGTATGACACTATATATAGGCTATACATATACTAAGAATATCCAGAGCACACTCTAAGACTATAGAGCACTTATTAGCTCTAATAGTAAGCACTAAGTTATTGTCTAAGAGGCAATAAACCATATTATAATGCCAGAATATCCAGCAACTAGAAAAGAAGGAATTGTATACTTTATCTATAAAGCAACACCTCTACTATCTATAGATGCAGATAAAGAAACAGTATATAAGGTTATTAAGCAGTATATATTAAAGGTATGCAATATACATGCTAGGTATATACTATACTTATACCTCCAGTAGATTTAATTTTCGTTTTATAAAACCGGTAACCCTAAAGTTACACAACTATAACTCCTTAGAGAAAACAATAATTGGGAAAATAGAAAAGCATTTTATTAAGCGTTTAAATATAGCGGCATTAAACACTGCGAGCACGCTTATAAGGATGTCCTCTGTATATGCCCCGCATATAATAGGGTTAAGCTTAAATTAATTAATAACCTCTAAAAGCATAGCAGTCGTCCACACCAAGCAGTAGAGGTTAATGAAAAGCTTAAGTAAAGTATAGAGAAGTAAGCATTATCTATATATATTAGGTAAATACTTATAATATATAGCTACTACAACGGTATTCTATAATTATAGCGGCAGTGTACCTATTCTAGTACACAAGAACGTGTATATAGTAAAAGCAGACTAATAATATTTTCTTAATATAGAGTGCGTATATGGCTAGTATATGCGTGATATATACTTATTATATATAGATAATGTTTATTGGTTGTTTTAGCAGTAGTAATACTAAACTATAGCATACTGCTTGGCCTTTATTATTAATAACTGCTAGGGTAGATATTTAATACCTATATCTACTTATTAAATATAGGGTTTAGGAACTTAAAAAAGAATATACCTATATTAAACATTTAACGTTAAAGCGAAAAAATTGTGGTAGGTAATGTATACACTATATATACGCTACGCATATACTAAGCCTATTAGGGTTTAACTATCTGCAAGGCTAAGGTAGGGTAGTAAGCCGAATATATAGTGCACGGTTAGATTGCTATATTCCTGTTAATATAGCATAGTATCCTTACATTTGCCTTATTATATGGAATTCTTATATATATTATCTACTATACCTAACAAAGCTACCAATTAACCTTGCTAATAATATAGTTAAAGCAATAAGGTAGGTGGAAGTTCTAAGCCTTACTACACGTATGCCCCATATATGCATAGTATATATAAATAAAACTACTTACTATGGCATAGGTCGATTTATCCTATCTCCACAGTATTATACTCTATGTAAGAAGTATGGGGCGCAGACACTACATACAGTGTATAGTAGTCTTAATATTAAGGATCGAATTACTGCTCTAATTTAAAAGGAAAGGATACTATAATTCCCAGAGAGGACAGTATATGTAGGTAAGTATAGGTTAGATATATGCCAAGTATATATAGAGCCTAAGTATAGTAGGTATACTACGCAAGTTCTCTATTAACCAACATAAAGAGAACATAGAGTAATGGATTTAGGCAATTTATAACTTTAATAATAAGCATTTCCTTATTGTATGCTATATATATGCGCAAGCTAAGGCATTCTAACACATAATATATATTAAAATGGACCTATTATTTAAAATGGTTTAAGGTAAAATGAATTTATTCTTAATTATAGGATAGGATAAGAATTCTAAACGTATGTATGCCCTATGCTATATATATGCTATGTATAGGCTAATACCTATAACAGGAATTAAGGTGTAGGTATATATATTTCTAAACTTAGAAACACGTGCTATATACGCAAAGATATTTTAGCTAGTATTTAAGGTTTTAAGTAATGCTGCCCAATTATCTATACAATTTGTATATATTTATGGAACTGGACTTCGCACAGCTATAGTTAATATGTGTAAGAAATAAGCTAGTGGTAAGTATACGCTGCGTATATACCTAGCATATACTGATAATATATAGGCTTTGGGGATTACCTATATACAATTAACCTATCCCGTGAATAGGATAAACACCTTTAGCATATACTTGTATTCTGCTAAGTATATATTAAATGAAACTTTGCGAAGCGCTTTCTAACCCATAAAGTAAGATATATTATAGAGCAGATATAGGAAGCGGAGACGGAGCAGAAACTAACGGAGCGTATATAAAGTATATACATACTATATCTGGAGCTTACGTCTTGGATAAATAATAAGAAGAAAATATAGATACTAGCTAGGCTTATAAAGGAAAAGTTAAAGGTCCCTTATAAGTAGTGGGTATATGCATGAAAGCATACTGGAATTAGTAAAAGTAGTTACTTTTAAGATAATAACTTTACCGGTCGAAACTTATGCATGCTTGCTGCAGTACTATGGTAAATGTATACGCTCTGTATATGCACCGCATATTCTAATATTTTAGTATAGGCTCAAACTCTATATATAAGAAATGTTCGACCTACAAGAGCTATATAAAGAGACAGAAATAGATAATATATAGAGAAATTATAGTAACTTAAAGCGGATAGTAGTATAGCTATAGAAATAAAGTATATATATACGCTGCAAATGCAAAGTAGATGCTAAGCTTAAGCAGCCTAGAAATAGTGGAAAGTAGCTAAGTAATAAGCTAAAAATCCTAAACTAAATCTTCCTTGGAATCCTTAGAACTTATTTAATACCCCTAAGCCTAATCTATAGTATATACCTAATATAGAATTACCTACTATATTTAGTGGGCAGACTATGTCGCAGATAAGTAGAGCAGATAATAATATTGTATTAGTATTAGATATGTCGCGCGTATCCACAGTATATACAGCGTAGATGTTGCCCCTACTATCTTAAAGTTAAACGCCCTGGACTGTGGGTAAAAGGCATAGGTCTAACCTATCTATAGAGGAGATAGAGAAGGAGGCATATACACTCCGTGTAGAAAATATGGAGTAATAAGTTAATGAATTGAAACAGGCTAAAGATGTATATAATAAAGTAAAGGAGCTAGCAGAGCTTAAAAAGTGGGCGTAAAAGCATAGTGTTAGTATATAGGGCGCATATGCATGGTATACGCAGAGTAAGTATTATAGAGTTCTATTACTATAAATAAAGAATTAATTAATATGGGCCTATAGCCCCGCGCCCTATATTGGGTATATACCTAGCCTATTTGTCTACCAAACTCTGCCTAAACTCTAACTATGCATATTGCATATTGCGTATGCAGTGTGCAGGCCCAGTATATACTAGGACTTAACCAGTAATATAGGACGAGCGGTAGGTTTTACCTATAGTGGAAGTAGCTTATGTAGAGTATAAGTATAATATACGCAATAGAATGAACTAAACTTACCGGAGCTCTTACTATTACTATAGTAGCGGCCTATTATTTTTCTGCTCCCTGTACTAAACATTAGTAGTGTATATATAGGATATATGCAAAGCAAACCTACCGCTCTAGCAGCGTATAGACGGCAAGGGGGACTCCTTATGGTTATTTAGGGGGGTTGGGCCGCGCTACGTATATAGTTAGCGTATGCTAAATATATGTAGGTGAAATACTAACCTTGCGCTTTAAGCCGGTGGAGGGAGTAGTAGGGCTGACGCGCTATTTCCCTCGTGTTAGTATACGCCTAGTATAAGCGCGTGTTAACCTATGGTTAGTAAAAGACATTAGGGGTTTATATATGCGTAGGGTATACGTGTATAAGCTAGTAATATAACTAAGTGGTGGTTTTAGTAATATATATATAGGGGATACGCCAAATTAAACTTTCCTAGTCTCCTGAATATAGAGTTAAGCGTTAGTTTTGGAATTAGGTAGTATCCCTAGTAGTAGCCGTGCTTGTTCCTTATATATACTACCCTTAGGCCTATAAGTGCCTTTAGGTCTGAAATTAAACTTAGGGGGAATAAGTATATAGATAAATAGATATATATATTAGGGTATAGTGCGTATATATAGAAGCAACACTAGTGCTCTTACCTCGCGATAAAATTGCCTGCTAAATTAGGTGGTAAACCCCTAGTCCTAGGCACTATATTTAATTAGCTTAGGCTAAGCGTATACGCGGTATAGGGTGGATATATATAAAGAGTATATAGGTATCTATATACTCTAAGATCCTGGAACCCAAGGGGCCATAACTATAGACACTATTAGTGACGCATATATGACGTATAGGTATAGATATACCTAGGCTTATATAGGTATCTTGTATCCTGCTAGCCACTAAAGAGAATAAATAGCTTTAGGGAACTATAATATATTAGCCTTGTATATATGCTGTATATATATAGTATATACTTCTCGCCTGCGACCAGCTCTCCGACTAATGTGTTATTAGTAGTTAGGTTAGTTACTGTATATAGTAAGTATATGCCGAGCTGCTATAATAATATAGTAGTATATATAAGCACCGCTGTGCTTATTGCGGACATGCTGGCGATACTATAGCTATATTAGTAGAGCCGCAGGCGCTGCGTATATACAAAACATATACTTGGCTAAGCGGTAAAGATATAGCCGTATATCTGCGTACCGTTGACTGCAATATCACACCTAAACTTTGGCTTAGCATATGCTACGTATAGGGTGTGGATAAGTAATATACACTATAGTATTAACCAAGGAGAGTATAGAGGCGGTATTAGGTGGGTCTGGTATACACTTAGTATATGCCTACGCAGTATATAGAGCTGTATATACTCGCGTTGTCTTGGACCGAAATAGTTGGGGCTATATACAGTTAGTATATGCACTGGATATATAGCTCTATATATACTTACGTCTTCCTCTAGCGAGAGCTGCTGTAGCGCGCGCTATAGTTATTATAAGCATATACCGTGTATATGCAATCCTATAACTAACTAGGAGTTACCCAACCAGGATTAGGATTTAAAATTAGACCTATAAGGCTTTATAAGTATAGTATATACATATACTCTGTATATGCTTACTATAGTAATGGCTAAAGGTAGAAGGGTTAGCGGTAGAGGCTACCTGTGGGTTGTTAAAGTCTACAATTATTAGATTGCTCATGGTGAGCGTATATACGGCGTATATAATAGTTAAATTGGTAATGGAAATTCGCCTTGTTCTTTCTGTTAGTATATACAAGACCTATGCCTATGTTGTACTATACATACTCATGGCATACGCTATAATGTTATGGAGAAGAAGTTGTAGTGTAACTGTTATTATGGATATGCTACGCGTGTATATAGGCCATGTTTTAATGACTAACTACCATTACCTTATATAGCCATTGTTTAGCGCATATACGCGGTATATGCACTGCCATAAACTAGAATATTTGTGATTTGAGGATAAACGGCTTTATATTTTCTATTTTATTTAAATTGCATGTGCATTGCATATGCGTAGGCTTAGCGTGGTCTTAAGCTAATCGTGGTCACGAAGCTGGTTTGCAAGTTCTGACCACATTGAACTTTCTAACCACGCCGAGTCTTTTCCGTGACCACGCCAAGCTGTGAGCCCCTACGTTACTGTACCGTTTTTAAAAGTATTGCGAAAATTGAATTAAGCGAGCCCCGCCCGTATAGCATCGAATTTAGGTGATCTCACTATACAAATTGTATGACTACCACGCATACTACGCTTGCAACGCTTATATCTGCCTCCTATGCTTAAAAGGATTCCTGAATGGCAGCTCCATTAAATTTTGGTAGCTTTTCTATTTAATTGGACGGTCAAATGTATCGCGGTAGCTACTAAGTTATACCTTTTAACTATATACCGTATCTAGCTTAACTTAGACCTCTATGGAGAGCCATACCCCCTACTAAATCTTAAGATTGGGTGACTAAGTAACATATAAGCGGAACATAAGCGAGTTCGTGATATATAATATTATAGTATTGGGTATACTAATCTCGTTTACAGGCGCTTCTTACCTACTTAGAAGACCGCCCTATGTTACGGCGCTGGTGGAAAACGGTGGATTATGGTAGACGTTATGGTAGACGCCGAGTTACGTGAGCTTATGTGACTAGAGGATCGCATAAAACTTCGCACGGCGCTGCTATTCTTCTCCCTTCCTTTCTCTAGCTTTGGATCCTCGTTTATAGACTACCAATTGTACAGGCTTGCGCGTCCCTCTTGCCGTGCTCGTGCCCCGATTGACTGAGTCGCTAACACCCTACTGCCTACCTTAATAAGATGGCCTGGTTCCTATAGGACGATTGCAATATTATAGTATTAATATCGTTAATATAGAGGGCTCTTAAGCATAATAGGTGGAGTAGGAAGGTTGTATAGTGTAGAGCACAGGAGCAATCTGAAGATCTTTATACTGCCTAGAAGGGACGCTAATGTATATAGGACTCTAATCGCCTTATATTTATTAATGAGTTGGGCGCTAATAAGAGGACTGGCTATAGGAAGTTTGGTTAGAGTCCTATAAACCTTTCTGTAATTGATATAGTATTAATTAAGCGCTTAAAACGGTGGAGTATTCTACCTATATATTTACTTAACGGCTTCCTCCCTGGGACTCTTATATGGTAGGGCTTAATTATATCTAAAATATTTAATACCTGGATTAAGTCTTCTATTCTACCGTAATATATACCTGGTTATATAGTCTTGGTATTAAATAATGCCTTAATATATAAGAGTTAAGTAAGAGAGTAATTATATATATATTATAGCTATATAATCTAACTAGGTATAGGAATTTATAGAGCTCTGCGCCGCCGCTAATATCTCTATTAAGTATCTTCCTCTATACTGCCCAGAGTTTAACCTAATTAAGCTTTCCTTTTATAACTTAAAGGCGTAGATTTAACTAAATATTTACTTAATTCAGGACTATAAGAGCTTTAGTATATTCCTATAATTTAGACTATAGTATATAGGAATTCGTTGTTTAGCTTAAGGATATTTTTAATAGGCCGGCTACCTAGTAGAAAACTAGTTAAGAGTGCAATCTTTTAGATTTAGGTAGTGCCCTTATAGAAATTAAAAACTTACTGTCCCTTTTAGTTTGCTTAAAAGGTCTTAAGCTTACGCCTTAATTAAGGTAGGAGCCCTACTGTAAGGCCTAACTTATCTACTTATACCTACTTAGATATTCCTAAGCGGAGCGCCTTTAAGTTATAGAAGTTATTAATAAGTGTATTAAGGATAGTTTTAAGCTCTGCTATAAGCTTTAAAGTTACCTAGTTAGGTTGCCTTTTTACCCAGTTAAAGAACTTATAGAGCCTCTCCTTAGAATCCGAGTCGCTACTAATAGGGCTAGTTGGCGGCGCTGCTGGTATTACCTGTATAGTAGCTACCAGTGTTAGAGTTACCGGAGACTATTAAGGTGCTTATATAAGTGCCTGGTATAGATTCTGTTGCACTCTAGTAGTTATATAATAGGTAGGTGGTAGCCCTTAGTGGGGGTAGCTGGGTTAACTATAGGGAGGATAGTAGCCAAAATTGTCAGCTCCTGCTTAAAAATACCCCCTAGGCCCGTGTGCCCGCTACCCCCCCTCCTCTACTACTACTACTACTGCTACCTCCCGTGGTCCTATTCTTAGTTGAAAGGCGTATAGTAAGTGGCGTAGGAGGCGCCTTTTAGAAGCCTTGCCGTTCTTAATTTGCTTGCCTTAGGCCTTTAATGCAAAGTGGTTAACTAGGTAATAAAAATAGGGCAGCTTTGTGTTCCTATTTACCTAATAGGTGCCTCTATTATTTAAATAGATCTTTAATTAATAGGGCTACTAGAAGGCTACTAAAGGAGCTAGATTTCCTATAAGAACTTCTAATAAAATATTATCGGGTAGAGAAAGGCGCTAGGTAATAGTAGCACTTAATCTACCCTTCTTCTTAGGTGTACTGGATATAGCTCCGGCCTTAAGAATATTTAATAAAAGTGTACTTACTAGCAAGGCTCTCTGGAGCGCCTTAACACCAAGGGCGTAGGGAGAGGTGTATGTTAATATAGTTTCCGGTATAGGCTTCTTAGTTAATATAACTACTACCTCTAAGCGTAGCCCTTTTCTGCCCTCTGTATGCTACGTTCTTATAATCTGATAAAGGTCGTAGATATGCCTAGTAGAGTAAATGTCTTGCGGTACTATATCGTGAGCTATAATGCGATCGTAGGAAGCTATTGCCCTAATAGAATACTTGTCCTTAAAGGATCTACCTACTATATTAGCTTTAACCTTATTAATTTAGGAACTAATCTTATTAAGAAGCTCTCCACTAACTATATACTACGCAGAAGTAGAAGTAAGATTTTCCTTTCCTACCCGAGCTTTCTAAATTGCTATATAGTATTAAAATACTACCTTAGACTCCAAGGAAGCTGGCGAGCTTAAATCTATTATAATAGCTTCCTTAATTGCATTCTTTTGTCTTAGCAGAGGCTTTAAAGCCTTTATTAATTTAGTAGGCTTCTTTTTAGAGGCTAACTTTAGATTTAAACTCTTCTGGCTTAAACATCTAGTAGGCTTCTAAGTACGCCGAGTTGACTTAGAGGCCTTAGTAGCTCTAGCAACTTATATAATTTTAACAGCTTTAAGAGCTTTAGTAGCTCCTTAACTTGGTTAAATAATACGCCTACTTGCTGTTCTAAAGCCTACTTCCTTATTTGGTGGCTCTTAAGGTGGCTAGTGAATATCTAGATCGACTAGGCCTGCGTCATCTTCGTCTTCGTTATCTTTGCCTTAATCTAAATCCTTATCTAACTCTTGGGCCTCCCCCTCCTCTTCCTCTTTCTCGTCCTTATCCTTATCCTCATTCTTATCGTCCTTATTAGAACTAAGCGGCTGAAGTGGGCAACGATCTAGAACGGTACGGAGGCCTATATGCAAGGTAGTATTGCGCTTGGTTGCCTAAGAAGGCTCTATAGATTAACTGGCAGCTCGTTTCTAAAGGCTATTACGGTTTACCATTGCGCCTAAAACACCAGAAAATTGAGCTATATAAGCGATACAATGTAATACTTAAGCCTTATAAGTAATTAAAGAACAGCAAGCGTAGTATGCGTGGTAGTCATACGATTTGTATGGTGAGATCACCTAAATTCGATGCTGTGCGGGCGGGGCTCGCTTAATTCAATTTTCGCAATACTTTCGAAAACGGTAGTAATAGTAAAGTTCGAAGTGCCCACCGCAATGGTCGACGTAGGAAGCCGTTATAAAAGCCTTAACCCGTAAACAGTAAAATCCCAAGACTAATGAGCAATATTAAGAGAAACCCACCCTTTACCCTCCACCTTATGGATATGCCTCACCTACCGCAGCCCTACTTACTTCCCCTCAGGTCGGTACGTAACAACCTTCCCAAACGTATCCGCCATGCCCCAAATTCCCGACCTCAAACAGCTCAACTGCACAATCTAGCTATGATCGACAAACAAATTCACATCCACCCCAAACTCCCTAATATACCAATTAAACACCTTCGGCTCCGCCGCCTCAAACATGACCTTATCCATCGGCAGCTCCCTCAGAATCGCCTGAATAACATCGGTGCGCCACTGCCTCACATTCTCCGTAATCCCCTCCGACTCAATCATCATACGCTCCACGCCCATATCAACGAACCGCCACGCGATATTGATAGCCCGCGACGGATCCGACGTGCCCATGCTCTCCAGCTCCCCGGCCTCGGTATCGCCACCCGCCCCAAACTGGATCCCGAACTCGGGCTTCGGCGCCAGCTCAGCTTCCTGAACCCGCGCTACCAGCCGCACCCAGTCCCCCGGCGGCAGCGACAGGAGCCGTACTAATCTTGATGACATCGAACCCGAGCGCCCTGCACTTCGCCAGATACCTATCCACGACCGCCGCCGCCGCCGCGCTGCTCTCGCCCGTGCTGGCGTAGACACCGTGCGCGTGCGCGAGCTCCGGGAAGAGCGAGAAGGAGCCGCCGGCGAATTTGGGGCCGTCGATGTGTGCGCCCATGGCCTTCAGCACGCCGGAGAGGTAGGAGGGCCCTATGGCGCTGTGGTAGCGGCCCCAGGTCTCGGTCACGCCGACGCGGCGCGGTTTTGGGGGGCGCGGGTTGTGCCGGATGAAGCTGAAGCCGTTATCGGAGTCTTCGAGGAGGGTTTTAGGGGAGGACTATGGGGAGGGACGGGGAAGGGTGGTGGAGAGGGGGCGGGCGAGGAGGGGAGGGGAGTGGAGCAAGGTTGGAGAGGGTGTGTTTGAGGGATTGAGGGCTCGTGAGGGAGTGGGCTAGAAACATTGTGATTGGGTTGGGGGTAGGAAATTTAGATTTAGGAGTTTAGATGACTTATTTTAAAGAAAGCCAAGTTGAAGGTCTAGATGCAGAACGTTGATGAGAGTGAAGCTGTATTTACCAGGTATGATAGCAAACTTGCGTCAAATTGACATTATGATCTGCGGGAGAGCAGAGTGGTATTTGAAATACTTAAGAGAAGTAGAAGCCCGCAAATCAATGAATAACTCCAGAAATCCTTTTCTCTACCTAGTAATCACGGAGCGGATATCTTCCAATACGTCTCAGACTAAGAAGTAGAGTAACGCTTTGGTTGCATATTTTAATACATAACGTCGCTACTATATTTCTAGCTATATAAGGTTTAGCAATGTAATTATTTCGTATTTAATGGGACTCAAACCAGCGGAAGAATGTGGAATTGGAATATTAGGGGTTAGGTGCTGTTAGTAGGGAAGGCGAGCTAGACTTTGTTAGAAATTAGCGATGAGGTGCTGACTAAGCTCTAGACACATTGCGAGGTCAAGCTCTGCATGCAATCTACATAGACATCAACCGCATCTGCTACATCACGAATTAATCAATATTCATCGTCTGCGTTATCTCTATCATTAATTTGACTCTTAAGAGACCTCCGCTGTGACCTTATGACCTTGTAATTCCAACAGGTTATGAGCCTGGGTAGCAATACCTCTCCTGACTCAACCCCCGAAAATGACCTCCTCTACCTTAACTTTAACGACACCTACGTATGACCACAAGGCTGGTAAAATTGTTATTTTTAATGGAGATAACTTTGCAGACTGGGAGCGCACCTACAAGGCAGCCCTAATTATATTAGAGGGCTGGGATTTTGTTACTAGTGCAGAGGACCTAAATTAAGTTAATTTAGCTAATGGAAGAAGAAGATAAGGGGAAGCAAATAAGATTATCTATAATTTAATAGGAGACGACCGTTAGGAAGAGATGCGTATAATAATAAAGGCGTATAATATTTAAGGAATGTGGGAAGGAATAAAGAAGTTTAATAAGGCTAAAGACGAGGTCTATATCTCTAAACTTCGCAGAGAGTTCTATAGCACTACATTTAACCCTATAAAGATGCGAATTGTTAAGTTTATCTACATACTAAATTAATTTAAGATTAATCTAGCCTCTACACCTTAACTACTTACTAATAATAATATTAAAGAGCAACTCCTTTTAGCCCTACTAAGTGATGTTATATGGTAGAATGCAAAGACCTAGTGTCTACGAGATAAAAGAGACCTTAAGAGTTGCATTACCCTTTTTTAGGAGTATAAGACTGCTCTCCCTATATAGGTATAAAATGTAGCACTTGTATAAGAGAGGAAAGATAAACTTAGGGGGAGAAGGGGAAACTAAGGTTAAGGTTAAATAAGGGGCAGAGGCTGTGCTGGTAGATTTAATTATTCCTTATTATGTCATTGCCATAGCTTGTTGTCTTAAGTAGGTAAGAGCTATAGTTATAGTAAGGAGCCAAGGCCACTAGAAAAAGATAAGTGCAGAGTATACTATTAGGAAGGCCACTACCAGGAAGACTGTCCCCTGCTTAAATAATTTCAATTTAATAATGCTAAGAAGAAAGATTAAGGTGCTCCTAAGGTAGAGGAAGTAGGGAATATAGCAATAGCTAAGGAAGAATTTAATAGTAATTTAATCTACCCCTAACCCTAAACATGCTATGCTTATAACAAGTATAGGTCCCTTATAGAGTATATTAGGTGCATGTTATAAGCTAAGTTACAAGACATGGAGACCAAGTGGGCTGCTTAGATTAAGTAGGAAGCCCAGGTTAAGATTAAGCGGGACGCTTAGATTAAGATTAAGTGGGATACTTAAATTAAGCTACGAGCTAACCTGCACCTCCCCCTACTACCTTAAATATGCCAATAAAGACTCTAGTTACGAGAACTGCAAGTAGGCAAGATAGTAATTAAGTAGGCCGCTTAAATTAAGTGGGAAGCCCAAGTTAAGACTAGGTGCCGACAGAGACTCTAGTAGTAGGAACTATAAGTAGGCCAAATAGTGACTAAGTAGGCCGCTTAAATTGAGTGGGAAGCCCAGGTCAAGACTAAGTGGGCCGCTTAGATTAAGTGGGAAGCCTAGGTCCAGATTAAGTGGGACGCTTAAATCTACAAGGTAATGCTAAGGGTGGGACGCCTGTACTAAAGAGGATGCACACCTATACCATTATAAGGGGGAGAGTACTAGAAGGAAGGTTGTTACTCCTAAGCAAGCTAGTTCTAAAGCATAAGTATAATGCTAAGGGAGAAGTAATTCGCAAAAAGACAAGACTGTGTATTTAGGGAGACAAGCAGACCCCCAATATCAACTATTTTAAAATATTTGCGTCTGTTATATAATACGATACCTTTAGGTTCTTAATGGCAAAGGTGGTAGCAGAAGATCTTAAACTTAACCATATTAACGTTAAAACTGCATTCTTAAACCCGCTGTTATAAGAATAGATTTATATGCAGATTTCTAACCTATTAAGAGACTTTAAGCCTAACCTTAAGGAGGTAAAAGACATCTACTTAAAGCTAAATAAGTTACTTTATGGTCTAAAGCAGGCACCAAGAGAATAGTTTTAGATAGTTAAGAAGTTCTTTAAGAGCATAGGTTTAAACTTAGCTAATGCTAACCCTAATCTCTTTATAGGAAATAAAGTATACATCTTATTATTTATTAACGATATACTAATTATAGGAAAGTGCTAATATCTTAATATTATAAAGATAAAAATCTTAAAAGAATAGAGATATAAAGACCTAGGTCCTATAGAGGTATTTATAGGCTTCTAAATTAGTTAAGACTGTACAAACTAAACCCTTAAGCTATATCAGACGATATACACTAAGAAGCTACTTAAATGGTTAAAAATGGATAACTGCAATCCGGCTAAGCTACTAATACCAGTAGGTACTGTTCTAAAGCCTAATATTAAAAGCCTCCTTAAGTATAATAATGCGATAGTCTACCGACAGATTATTAGCTCTATAATTTACCTCTTAAATTGCACACGTCCTAATACTAGCTATGCAGTCAGTCAGCTAGCCAGGTTTATGGCAGCACTAGGAGAATCGCATTACCACTTAAGTAAGCAGCTACTATAATATCTAAACGGCACTCTCGAAACTGGAATTACCTACTTAAATTAAGTAGTGTACCTCCCTCTATATAAGCTTACGTTAACTAACCTACCTGCTAGCTATAGTATCTTTACTAACGCTATGTAGGGAACAGAACACAATTAGATACTATTCTAAGGCATAGCAGTTATATGCTATAGGGGAGCAGTAATCTGGATGGCTTAAAGGCAGAAGTTAACGGTATTAAGCTTAATAGAAGTAGAGATTATGGCAGCATTAGAAGGAGCAAGGTTAGTAGTATAGCTTAAGAAGCTAATAAGAGATCTAGGGGAGAGAGACAATAATAACAAGCCCTTTATCCCTACGCTCTATTATAATAATAAGGGTATGGTTAACCTTTTGTATAATACAAAACACTACTAGAAAGCTAAGTATATTGAGACTTAATACCTCTTTGTATAAAATAATATGGTTTAGTAAGGTTAACTTAAAGTAGTATATATACCAGGCAAAGATTAGCTAGGAGATATACTTATAAAACAGCTACTAATTAACCAATTTATAAAGCACTATGTAATACTAGGAATTGGTAACTAATGGAGCAACTAATAGAGTAAGTAATAGAGGTTTTTCGCCTACTAGGTTTTCCCTCTATATATAGGCCGAATGGCGCTTATAAGGTATTTAGGAATAGCTTTATAATTGCCTATTTGGGATAGATGAGGAGAGCGTTGTTAGCATGGGAGAGTGTCAGAAATTAGTAATAAGGTGCTGACTAAGCTCTAGACACATTGCGAGGTCAAGCTCTGTATGCAATCTATATAGACATTAACTGTATCTGCTACATCACGAATCAATTAATATTCATCGTCTGTATTATCTCTATTATTAATTTGACCCTTAAGAGACCTTCGCTGTGACCTTATGACCTTGTAATTCCAATAGACTTGGCATAGATGCCACTAATACAAACTAATAAAATATCGGTTATCGGAAATATATCGGCAATATAATATTGTTAATATTGGGTAAAAAATAAAAATAACTTTATAGTAAAATCTCTTTAATACAATACCGTTTATTTGGCCGAGCGTATTATAATACTAATAGTATTGTTATATTAAGAGTAATAGTAGACAAGTTAACTAAGTAGGGTTACTTTATAGCGTATATAGAAGAAATCTTAATAGAGGATATAGCTAGAATCTATATTAAAGAAGTGTTTGTAAGGCATAGAGTATTAAATAAGATTACATCAGATAGAGATTTAAGATTTATAGTAGCATTCTAGGAGGTATTCTTAGTAGAACAAGGGGTTTAAGTAGTAATATTAACTATATATTACCCACAAACAGACGGTTAAATAGAAAGACTAAACTAGACATTAGAATAGTATCTAAGACACTATATTAACTACGCATAGAATAGTTAGGTATTATTATTACTAGTTATATAGTTTATATAATAATATAACACTATAGAAAGGAATAGACATATTACATTTTAAGGAAAATTACGGGTACAAGCTAAGAACATTATTATTGCTATATTAAGTAAAGAAAACAAGTAGCACAGCTAAAAAAAGAATGGAGATACTAATAAATCTCTATAATTACCTTAAAAGCACAGCTAAACTAGTATAAGAAAGAATAAAAAAGTACTATAATACTAAGAGATCTAAGGGACCAGATCTTAAGGAGGGAAATAAAGTGTAGCTACTATATAAAAATTTTAAGAATTAACAACTAAGCAAGAAGTTGGACTATATTAAACTAGGACCATTTAAGGTTAAGGTAAAGATCTTAGAAGTTATATATAGACTTAACTTACTAGAGAAAATAAAGATCTACCCTATATAATATATTGTAATGCTAGAGCTAGTATACAGGAATATTAAGCCACTAGTCTATAAAGAAGATATATATAGAGGTTAAGAAGAAGATAAATAGGAAGTTTTAAAGATCATTAGTTATAAAGACATTAATAATAAAACATAGTATAAAGTAAAGTGGATAGGCTATAATAAGACTACCTAAAAGCCACTAGACAACTTAAAAAATGCTATAAAAAAGGTATAGGAGTATTAGAAGAAAAAGGGTTAGGTAGTATTAATAAAGAAGGATTACTAAAGAATAAACCACTTAAGGGGGACTTAAGAGGAGCACCTACTAACGTATTTAAAGTTGTTTCCTCCTCTATTAGAAGAGAATCCGTTTTTTTATTACCAAGTTCCTAAAGGCCTTATTCTATAAGTTTCCACTCCTTAAAATAAACCTTCTTACGCACCTTCTTAAGACAAAGAAGACAAGTATAAGCGTTTTAACGGGCCTTAAGGGCATAACGCTCTTTATTATAAATACAAGCCAGATAAAGCTTATTATTATACTAAAGCCAGTAAATCTCGGCTAGCGCCTCTAATAGTTCACCGTTAAGTTTTATAACGGCAGATTAAATATAAGACCTTAAGACAAATTACTTAAGGAACGTAAAGGCTGTTAAGAGTAATAGGACGCGCACACTTAGCGTTAAAAATAGAATAGACATCACAGGACGACCGTATATTCGCTTACGTACACTTAGTATAGGAGGAAGGTTGTTAGTTAACAGGTAACGCTATTATAATATAAACCAACCCCTCTTTCGCGCAACAAGAATAGGAAGGCATAATCTTACCTAGTAATAGTATAACAGTAATAGTGCGAGACCTACGCTCCGCTAAGGTAGAAGAAGGAGCCTTAGGTATAATAAGTAATAATATTAACCAAATTAATTAGACGGACATTATACCTCTAGTAGACAACTTAGAGATATTAGGAATCTTTAAGGACAAAGATAAAGAAGAGGGAGATAGTGTTACAGACGCTTTAAGTACAACATTACGACTACTTAAAGAAGAGTTGGAAGAAGCTAGTTAGTTAATAAGGGTACAGTCTAGGATAGATTTAGTAGAACTATATAACGGGGAATAGTAACCAGGGTTATGTGGTATAGTCTATATAATCTATAAGGTCTGTAAGGTCTACAATATAGAGCGAATAAAGCAGACAGAGTAGACGGAGCAAGGACTTTCTTAGGCGTAAGGTTGTATATTTAAGGACCTATAGTCCCTACCTAGATAGTTCCTTTCTTTATAGTAAATCCTAAAATATAATTAGAGTTAATCTATTAGGCAACCACTCTACTAGTTATTAATTGTTACTGTTACGTTGTTTACTTGTTTAATATCTATATACCTAGCCCAATAATAAGTCTATTATAGTATTTCCTATAAGGCTTCGTTATACTATATATAACTAAAATTATATTATAATCCTATCCAGTAATAGGGTCCTTTAACTTTAGTAACTTAATAATAAAGTTCTATAATATAACCTCCTATAGTCTCTCTAGTGTTTTAACTGGTTATAGCCTTTTATACGGCTTATGTCTTATTAGTTTGTTTCTTTAGTAATTTAGATATTTCTTTATAACTTATTTTACTAGTCCCTAGATTCCTTAAATAATATACTCCTTTTAAAGTCTTAATACTAAGCCTATAGCTCCGTTGTGTCCTTAAGTTATTCCTTTATAAAACGCTTCTATAAACTCTTTTGCTACTGCCTTTGGCATATATATAGCCTCTTAATGCTTGTACTGCTCTAAGTCTAAATCCTCACTCTGCTTTTTAGATCTTTTATGCCCACTTACTCTTTGGCAATTTATAGGTCTAGCTTTCTTCTCTAGTTGCTATAATCTTGGGATAATTATACCTAATTAATCCGTCTTTATCTTTTTGTAGTAAAGCCCCTAATGGCTTTTCTTTGTCTTATAATTTAGCCCTTCTGCTTAGAGCATTTGCTTATATATTGTCTGTACCCTTAGTGTACTGAATTTTGAAATGGTATTTTATAAGCATTTCCGCCTATCTAACCTGTCTTTAGTTTAGTTTCTTTATTATTAGGAACCCTATTAGGTTCTTATAATTTGTTTTAACTGTAAATGGTTTTTTTATGCCTTGTAAGAATACTTTTTATTTTTTAAGCGCTATAACTATACCTAACAACTCCTTGTTGTAGATGTTGTAGTTTAACTCTAGTAGTGTTATTTTTTAACTATAATATGCTACTAGATGCCATCCGTCTAAATGCTTTTATAGTAGGTATACTCCTAATGCAAAGTCTAATGCATTTGTTTCCATAACTATATCTAACCCTAGTTAGTAGATTTTAAGGATTAGATCTTAGGTAAACAACTCCTTAAGTTCCTTAAACAATTTTCTTTATTTATTTCCCCATATCTATAGTTCCTCCTTTTTTGTAAGTCTTATAAATGGCTTAATACTTTTTAACTACTGCGCTATAAACCTCCTATAGTAGTTGCAAAACCCTAAAAACGACTTTAGTTGTGTAATATTCTCTAGTTCTTACTAATTTACTATAGCTTTAACTTTCTTTAGGTCTATACTAATCTTTCCTAGTTTAATAATAAATTTAACAAAATTAGTCTTTCTGGTAAAGAACTCGCATTTCTTAATTACTACTAGCATCTTTTCTTCTTATAGTCTCTTTAAGACCCATTTAATGTATTCTCTATATTCTTTCTTACTTTCTAAGTAGATAATAATATTATTAAGGTATACTATAATAAACTTATTAAGGTGTTCTCCTAACACGCTATTAATTCTTTTTTAAAACATTATTAGTGCGTTTATAAGCCTAAACTGCATTACTAATAGTTTATATAGTCCTTCCTTTGACCTAAAGGCTGCCTTTTATTTATCGCCTTCCTTAATCCTAATCTAATAGTACGCCCATTTTAAGTCTATCTTTATAAAGATCTTCGCATTGCCTATTCTGTCTTAGATTTCGCTAATTAAGGGTAAAGAATACCTATCCTTTTATATAATGCTATTTAACTGTTTTTAGTTAATGCACATCCTAAGTTTTCTGTTCTTCTTTAGGATGAACAGTACTAGATATCCTATTAATAACTGCGATGGTCTAATATATCCCTTTTATAAGTTTTCCTAGATAAACTCCTTAAGCGCTACTAACTTGGTTTTAGTAAGCTTATAAATTGGAAAGAACTTTAGACTTATTCCTAGTTCTAACTCTATTTTATAATCCCACGCTATATATTTTAACAGCTTTTTACTTTCTGGCAACTATAACCTTTTACTATACTTATGGTATCTCTTTAGTATATAACTTAAGCCTTGCTTAGTTTCCTTATATATCGCTCTAACTTAGTACTATACTATCTTGGTTTACTATCGCATCTTATACTGTTGTATATTCTTAATATTAACCTATCCTATAACCTAATTAATTTTTGGATTGTACTCCTGTAACTAAGGTATTCCTAATATCGCCTTATCCTTTCCTAATAGTAGGGTATTAAAAGATATCTTAACTGGCCTTCCTTTAATGGTTAACTGAATTAGTCCTGTTTTAAGATTAATAATACCTCCTTTATAGGCTATCTAATCTCCTAAAATTATTATAAGTGGATATAGGTATTTCTTTTGTCTATATGGTAACCCTATCCTTTCCACTATTACTAGTAATACGTGGTTTTTTATTGCTCCACTATCTACTAATGCTTTAAACTTTTAGCTTGCTATTTTACTTATAAATTTAGGTGTTAACCTATAATTCCTTTAAGGGTCTAAGGCTCTACCACTAGCCCCCTTAGGTTTTGTAGGCCTCCGCTTTTTCTAACTATTGGCTATCTAACCTTAACTATACTTAGTCCTTCTATAGCCAATACTTAGTCCTTCTATAGCCAATACTTAGTCCTTCTATAGCCAATACTTAGTCCTTCTATAGCCAATACTTAGTTTGTTTCTTTTTTTCTATATACTATAGATAAGTGTTTTCTAGGCACTCCCACCACTATTATCCATCTAGGTATTTTTCCATAAGGAATCTTTCTGGTTAAAGTATTAAGTTACCTAACTCCTAAACTTCTACTAGGTGCCAACCATGTATATACTTAGCGTCTTTATACCGCTTTTTGTCTGTCATCTAATATATCCTTATTAGATACTTACGATATTTATCCTTAGGTGTCCTATGTATATTATATATATTATCTACACATACAATCCACGATAATGTATAATACGCTAGGTGCTTTAGGTCTACTCTTAGCTTATATTTGTCCTTAAGTTTAAACCTCTCCCGCGTTAACCTAAATGTTACTATCTTATTTGCTGGTACTAATACTTGCATTATCTCCCTCTAGTCTACAGCCTGTTCCTCTAGGTTCTTTAACATTATAACTAATACCCCTTTTATATAGCTTATCTGCTTTTTAGACATGGCTTAGTCTAGTATAACTTTTTTATCTAGCTATATATAAAAGTCTTCCTACTTATCGTTTCCTCTTTGCTTGTACTACTTCTAGTATAGCTTAGTAAGTATATACGACCTATTTGTAAGAAAATATCTCTTTATTGCTATATCGTTGTAACCTTTAGTGTGTTGTTCTGTAAATCTAGTTAGAATCCCTAAATCCTCTTCTTATTCCAGTTTATTTAACTACTTAGCTCTTACCGTTCCTACCCTCAGCCTATTTATAACTTTTTATATTAGAGCTCTGTTCTATATATATCCTAGTATAGCTAATCTCTTATCTAGCTTTTGTTCTTACTATACGATAATTTATTGCCTAAACTTATCTATGCTTTCTTTACATTTTCGCCTTATAAAAGAATCCTTAAAATCGTCTTGTTTCTTAACCACTATATTAACTCTTTAACCTTTAGGCTAAATACTACGTTTACCTAGAACTGCTATGGACCTTATTTATTCTTTAAATTCCTAGTTCCCTAGGAACTGTTGTCCCAAGCTTATTTATATATCCTTAAACCAAGCTACTACCCTTTCCCATTAGTTTTTGTCTGTTGTAGGTCCTTAGGTATATTTTATCTCTTTTTAAGAATTTTAAGCGTCTCTTATCTCTTCCTGAGAATCTTAAGCCTTTGGCCTTTTGCTTTTATTAAGTAGTGAGCTAGCACTAGCAGTTATCTACTTGCTTAGTCTACTTTAGATATTACTCCTTCCGTTTTATAAAGCAATAGATGCCGTATTTAATGGTATTATAATACCCGTTACTAAACCGCGTTCTATAGTGGTCTTAGTCTCTACTTCTATTACGTTACTAAGGTTTAAGTGCCCCTAGCTAGCCTCTTTTTCTTCCTCATCGCTATTAATTAATAAGTACTCTAACTCTATTATTATTACCGCTAATCTTTATTTGTATATTGCTGTAATATCTTAATCTAGCTTATAAAGTTAATCTTATTCTTTATCTAACTCTTTAGTTTCATTAAGTCCTCTAGACTCTGGCTCTTATAGCTAATAGCTTACGCCATACTTAGCGTCCTTATAAATTTGGCATGCGTTATTATAATAAAACGCGAAGTGCTTAATTAAACACTCCTTAGTCCCGCGCAACATCGCTATATCTATATTATTGTACTCTAATAACCTTGTGCCCTTTACTACGTGGTTACTCTAACCACCTCTATAGTCTTTGGCGAAATAACCCTGTTTTCTATAATTTATATAAGCTCCTAATTTAAACCAATCTTTCTATTATGGAGTCTGCCTAAATGTCTTCTGTTAATACAGTCCTTAGTTTAGCCTCTGCTCTTTAGTCCTATAATTACTTAATTCTTAACCTTTAGGTTTCCATGGTTTCTTACTCCATCTCTTAGATTCTTTAGTACTGCTTAAGTCTATTAGCTCTGGCCTATTCTATAGTTTATAACTCTACGTCTATTGTTGCATACCCTACGCCTTATACAACTATAGAACTCTATTTTGCCCTTTCTTAACTTGCTTCCTCTAATAGATCCTATTATTAATCTTTATTAATTAATCTATTAACTCTCTTAAAGTTTCCGTATCTTCTATTAGGATAATCGCGTCCTAGACTTTAGCCTTAAGTCCCTATTTATACTATATCATAAGCGCCTTATTATTCTACTTAACCTATATTATAAGTATCTAAAACTGTGTCATATACTTAATTGCTAAAGTGCGTTATACTAGGCTCTGTAGCTTTCTTTCCGCTATTATTATTACTTCCAGGTCTCTAAATATCTGTATTAATCTTTCCGTAAACCTATTCTAGCTGCTAAACATAAACTATACATCCTGGTTAGTAGTTGTTATTCTATGGACCTAGATTTCCATAAGGTAAGGTTTAAACCACTTAAGTGCTCTTCCTGTTAAGAATAGTCCTATATACGCTACCTAATCCATAATTATTGCTAACTTTGCTCCCTCTTGCATAACCTTAAAGTGCATTTATGTTAGAAATCCCTTAAGCTTTAACTTTTTACCTAAAAATCTCTTAATTAATAGTAACTTAACCTTAGCTACTCTAATGCCATTAATCCTCTCTTTAAGTACTTTATTGTTGCCTTATAGCTAGTTAACCACTTTCTATAACTGTCTAACCGTAACTAGTTACAAATTAGTGTCCCTTATGCTAGTGTCCCTACTGGTACCTAAGGTAGTTGCCGCTGTCAGCGTTAACATAACTAGTGCTTTTAGTAGCATATTGTTTAACTTGTTAATACTGTAACTATGGTAGTAAATATATAATAAAGCCTTGTAGAAAACACTACAATGGACTTATTATTAGGCTAGGTGTGTAAATATTAAACAAGTAAATAATATAATAGTAATAATTAATAACTGGTAGAGTGGTTGCCTAATAAATTAACTTTAATTGTATTCTAAGATTTACTACAAAGAAAGGAACTATTTAGGTAGGGACTGTGGGTCCTTAAATACACAACCTTACGCCTAGGAAAGTCCTTGCTCCGTCTACTCTGTCTGCTCTATTTGCTCTATGTTGCAGACCTTATAGACCTTATAAATTACACAGACCACACTACGTAACCTTGGTTACTATTCCCCGTCACATAGTTCTACCAGATCCATCCTAAACCGTGCCCTTATTAACCAACTAGCTTCTTCTAACTCTTCTCCAAGTAGTCGTAACATCGTACTTAAAGCGTCCGTAACATATAGGGTAAATAAGCAAGAAAAAGAGGAGCTTTATACCTAAAAAGGTTTAGGATATTTACCTTACGGGCCAAATAGGGCCCTCTCCCATATAAATTCTCTACTGGTTATACCAATATTAGTAGTAAGTGCTTAACGATATCGTTAAAAGTTAGATTATTGTAATATTATACCAAAAAATACTTGATTAAGGGGTGTAGATTATAATGTAGAGGGTATTGTTATATACCCTATATTGTATTATTAGGTAAAACCTAAGTAGATAGTTATATAGCCGTAAGGTATGGGCGACCCTAGGGCGACCTAGGAGTAACTCGCCTGTAAGGCACGTGCGCTATATATATCTAGGGAAAACCCTTCCTTACCTCGCATATAGACTCCTCCTTTTCCCTTAAGGATTTGTCTATCTATATAATATACCCTATTATTCTATTATTGAGCTCCCTATCTATATTCTTACCTTATATTTAAATCCTTACCAATCCCCTTAGGAGGATAGCCGGTTTAATTTTTTTATAATACCTCTAAAGGGAAAACCAATACCTGTACCTAATAGTAATATACTAATAATATAACCACTAAACGCTTTAGGATCTAGTATAGACAAAACCGCTAGAAATATACTAATAGAATCTAAGCTACCTTCTAAACCTTAAAACAATTAGCTACCTATAAATGTTAAAGATTAGTTTAACTTATATACCTAGGCTTAATAAGAGCTTAGTAAGATTACTAGCGTCTTACTAAATACTACTAATATAAAGGAGCTAGATAAGCTGGCTAAGAAAATAGCTAACTTATAGAGTATTATTAATTTAATAAAGCCCTCCTGTTGCCTCTCTAGTAAAGAGTATAAGTTATATGGTGAACGCATACGCTAAATAAATCTTAATGCCCTAGTTAAGAAGTTACTACCTAATATTAGCAGTACTCTATACACAGCAGTTGTCCAGCTAACCATGACGTATAGATCCGGTGTTTGGGCTATAGGAGAAACCGAGAAAGGCCCCTCTAAAGCACTACTTAAACCACTCTAAAAGGTTTAAACAGCTTACCTCTAGAGCATAATAGGCGGGTATAAGCAAACGGCTATAGTACTGCTTAAGAAGGAAGCTAATATCCCCCCCCTATAATTATATATTAAAGCCGCTGTAATATAAAGGGTGTAAAAGGAGCGTAACTCTAGTGTTATAAAGTATATTAAGTCACGCCTAAATAAACTATAGAGGGACCCTAGGGTGCCCTATAGGAGAGCTAACTAACAACCCCAAAGTAGGGAAGACATATTAGAGAAACAGGTGGAAAAAGTAGAAGAAAAATGGTGCTATATTAGGGCCTAGGCCTATATAGAGGAGGAAGGGAGACGCGTAAAAGACTAGTAAAGACAACAGTAAGAGAGAGAAAGGAGCTAAAGTAGAGTATAAAAGAGTACTGGGAAACTATCTACCGCAATATAATACTGGTTAGACTAATATTGGAGAGGTATATAGGAGTTAAAGGTACAGAGGCTGTCTTAAGCAAGAGGAACCTAGGCCGCAGTATAGTTAATGCTATAGGGGGTAAATACCTAAGGGCTTTAAGAAGGCCTAACAAAGGTAGAAAATATAATAGCAACACTCCTAAAATAGGAATAATAGGACTAAAAGATTAGCTCTACTAGGTAGGTGTCCTAGTAGGTAGCCCAAGATATAAATATGGCTGGCTAAGACAGACACTAAAACACGTAATACTATTATGCCCCTTACACACCAACTAAGAAGTAATACTTTTAGTAGCTGGCACAGAGAACTATAATACACTACTCTTAATATAAAAAGGTCTTAAGGCGGTTACCCAGTGGCTTATTAGCTAAAATGTACTAGACCAGTTTTGGGTCGCAAAGGAAATAGTAATAGAAGGCAAAGGGGCGAGCACTAGGCGCCCCCTGATAACTCTATAGTAGTAGAGTTAAGTTCGCAATACTAGCGCGTCCGTAGGCTTGTTACGGTAGTAGTAGTTCCTAAGGAGGTTAAAAAGTAAGGTAGTAGAGCACCATAGGTAACTCACAGGCGCCTTATAGGCGCTGTATAGGCGAGTCCCAAAAGGCGGGGAGATGGATTACGGGGTTTTCTTATGTAGAGTTTTCTCCCTATATATATATAAGGAGTAGTCCGCGTAGGCCCAGTAGGGATCTAAATTGGACATTAAGCAATGAATTATTATTATATTAGCAGTACTACTTAACAGCATTTTAACCGCCAGATAAAAAACTTTTACCGCACATGCAACCTTACCAAAAGGTAGCGCCGCACTTCAAAACTTACGCATACCTATCTCCCTATCAAAAACAATCGATTTTCTAACTTTTAAGACCTAATTCCTACTGCCTAGCGAGCTAGAGGTAGATTTATTTGTTGTTGTACCCCCTTTCCCCCAATAGAAAATTCTTCTTAGGGGTGGTCCTAGCTTATAAGCGAGGCACGGATAGGAATACCAAAACCAAATACCAAACCACGAAATATAGAGGCTAGATTTTCTACTACCTTTCAGCCTAATCTCCTCAGAAATCTTCTAGTAGGATTAGTAAGGAGAAAGGGTATAAGGATAGTAAAAACTAGGGAACCCCTATAAGATACAAAATGCTAAGGCCTAATAGGTTAAAAAAAAACCTCCTATAGAAATAAGTGATAAAGAGTCTATATTTACTCTTTCTCCCCCTTCTTCTTCTCCTGTTCTTAGGACAGGAGAAAAAAAAGGATATCCTTAGTCTTCTCCTAAAAAAGAAAACCAAAAACCTGCAAAAAAGATAATAAAACTAACTACCACGAATAGTATACCTAGTATACCTTTCCCTCCCTTTCTCTAAAACAACATCTATAAAAGGCTTTAGAAAGCCTAACGTAGGCCTATAAAGGGCTAGTAGAAGAAGAACAAAAAGAATAAAAAGAACAAGTTTAATATCTACAGACCTATGCACAGAGTATCTTAGCAGGAGAAACCCCCTTTAGGGAGCATGTAAGGCATGTCCTATTAGGACTAGTGGAAAACGTAAGAGCTCTCCGCAAGGAGCTAGCTCCTATTAAAGAAACTTACGCAGAGAGGCTAAAAAAGGGCCTCCCTTCTTTATCCTCTTTACCCTCTTCATTATCACCACCTACCCCTTCTCCTTATAGTAGGGTGACTACTTCTACTAGAAGCAAGAAAAAGCAACTATAAGAAAGGAAGCTGGTTCTAATTACAGACTAAAAAGACTAGCCTTTAGACACCTTCTCTATACGAAACAAAGTCAATTAACTATTTGCATTAAAACTGTAAGTAGAAAAGCCAGTTCTAGCGTCTATAGCTAGAATAAAAGGAAAATAGAATATCCTCCTCACAACTACAGAAGAGTATAATGCAGATTTCCTAGTTAAATATAAGGATATCTGGTATAACTGCTTTACCTTTTAAAGAGAACAAAAATCAGAACTATGGGTTTAAGTTATAGCCCATAGAGTCCCTACTCTACCTTTTTTAGGAAAGGGAGGCTCTAAGCTTCTAAAAGAAGAGATTGAGACCTTTAATCCTATAAGAATACAAGGACTACCTAGATGGATCTCATCTAGTGTAAAAAGACACGACCTATAAACCAGATTTGGCTCTATAGTTTTTACTATAGAGAGTGAGAAAAAAAGACAAGAAATCCTTAAACAAAAAGAGATCTCAATTGCAGGTACAGCTACTAAGGTAGTAAAATACCTCAAAGTCTCCCCTACTATGCAGTGCACCAGCTGCCAAAAATTTGGCCATATAGGAGATAGATGCTCTACTAGAGCCTATAGATTCTGTGCGGCTGCACATTTATCTAAAGACCACTGCTGTTCTACCTGTATGACAATGGGCAAGCCCTGCAAGCATACAACCCCTCTTTGCATTAATTTTAAAGAGAACCACTTTACTAATAGTAAAGACTGCGAGACTCTTAAAGCAGTTAAACTAGTATATAAATAAGCAAAACATAGGAGTCTAGAAGGAGGTAACTCCTACTAGGCCCTTAGTAAAAGATATAAGAGAGCAAAAGAACAGAAATAAATTGCAAAAGGACAAGGATAGGCGTTAGGATTTCTTATAGTTTTCTCTACCGTTTTCTTATTACCTAATAGTTATAGTAACTTAGTATTTTACTAAGGAGCTGTAAACCTTAAGGGGTTTATAAACTACTAGGATATAGCTACTAGTATATGTTAAGCTGCCTAGAAAGGATTCATGTATATAGAACTATAGCGCTATAGCCTAAGGCTGCATGCGCAGTATTGTACGTAGTATAATACAACGGATATAAAATAAAATAAAAACCGCTAGATCGCCGCAGTTAAGAACTAATTTAAGGTTAATAACGCTAACTATAACTATAAGCGACGCATATACTAGGCTATTAAAGGTCTTATAAAAGAGAAGATAATTGTTTAACTAGTTTATTACTGGCTAGGTACTAAAGATAAAGTCCTTTACTATAGGATAAGTTTAAGACTATAGTTTAAAACCAAATTAGGAGCTCTATAGTGAGACGCTTTAATAATGCTATTATATACTATATAGCCATTATAAAGGAGAACTAGAGGTTTAACGTCTTCTTAGCCTATATGCGTAGCTTAGAGGACTTCTTCTTATATACCCCTTTTATTAATTCTAAGCAATAGGTAGACTTTTGGTTTTTATACCTCCTAGCCCACCTATAGGTAAAGCTCTTCCGCTAAAACTTTATTAAATAGGTAAGAACCATAAAGGACCTCTTTGCTGAAATCCACTATATAAAGCAATTGCTTAACACTATAAAGCTTGCGGAAGATCGCGTAGCTAGCAGTATCAAATCCTTATACTTAAAGCGCGGTCGTAGTATAGGCTCTATAGAGTTAGGTTTAGAAAACAGAACCTAAAAAAGGTAATACTTTAAGTAAACTCCTAAGGAGACTACTTAAAAGCTAAATGGCTTAGAGGACCCCTTAGACGCTAGTAGTATATATATAAGTTAAAAGAGAACCATGGGTAACTACTATAAAGAACACTAGAAGTAAGCTAGTAAAGACAAGTTAGGCTAGCTTTTGGAAAACCTAAAGCCCTAGTAGCGCATCTCTCTTAACTATAAATAGGGCCTAATATAGAGGAGAGAAGAAACGCATTGTAGTATACATTGCAATAGATACACCTTAGGGTAAAGTCCGCCTACATTGCTTATATAATAATAGGTGCTAAATTAACCTTATTAACTAAAATATTGTCTATAAGTTTAACCTACCTATAAGCTACGCGCTATATTTATATAAACCTATTGCATATTTCTTTAATAGCAACTAGATAATAATCTAGGACGCTTATAATCTAATAGTCACCACTAGCGACTTCTAGGGTACTCCTTATACTATCGGCCCCTAGACCTTTTAGGGTAGCTTATTTAATAGTTATAATATAGTTCTTAGATAGGATTAGCTCGCGGAAGTAGATCTATTAATTAGCTTTTGTTCTAGACAATTTATCTAAAATACTTCAGACCCTAAACGCCTCTAAATAGTCACCCTTAATGCGCTCCTAGTAGACATTAAGGCTAGTAAAATAGTCTATTCGCTATAGCCAGAAGACTCCTTCTTTATACCAGTTGTAAACATAATAGAAAACCTATTATTACTAGCAGCGAGTGCCTATACAGACTCTCTAGACGTAGAGATACTAGTTATAAATATAATAAAGGACCTATAATTACTGGCAGCGAGTACCTACAGAGACCCTCTAGTGCTAGTGCAGATTACCTTAACTTAGGGGGGAGGTAATTAAAACCCTAAAACTATTAAGTATACTATAGTAGAGCTGTATATACTCTTAGTATAAGTATACCTATAAAACGCATGTCAGCGATACCCTTTTCTTTACTAGCTCCTAGAAGCATATTACTATATAATAGTTGCCTTAACCTCTATGGGCCCTAGCCTACTAAATATATATAAAGAGGAGATTAATGTCTTCTTTAATAAGTTAGCAAGTATACTACCTTAGAACTTTAAGTATAACTATATAATCGACTTAGAAGAAGGTAAGACTCTACTACAGATGCCTATCTACAACCTCTTATAAAAAGAGTTGTAGATCTTATAGGAGTACCTAAAGAGTGCTCTTAAGAAGGGCTAAATTAAGCCTAGTAAGTCACTTACTAGAGCGCCTATCCTCTTTATACTAAAAGCAGAAGGTATAATGTGGCTATGCGTTAACTATAGACGCCTAAATAAGATAATAATTAAAAACTAGTACCCCCTACTACTGGTTAGCAAACTCTTTAATAGGCTTAACTACGCGAAGATACATCGGGAAAATATTCGCAGGATGAGATTTAAGTAGACTTTGATTTTCGCGTTTCGCGTAATTGACATGCAATTTAACTAACTCGACACGCAATTAACTAACTTAACACGCAATTCGATAACTTGACATGCAATTAACTAACTTAACACGCAATTTGACCAACTTGACATGCAATTAACTAACTTAACACGCAATTTAACTAACTTAATATGCAATTAACTAACTTAACAACTTTAAAAGCTAACTATATATTTCTTAACACGCAATTAACCTACTTAGCAACTTTAAAAGGTAA
>Ga0307507_10001154_pt1 | contig 58708 bp, 12 predicted proteins | sample 7_EM_MG_FD_207223 | JGI IMG/M metagenome (GOLD analysis project Ga0307507, IMG submission 207223) | Populus trichocarpa ectomycorrhiza microbial communities from riparian zone in the Pacific Northwest, United States - 7_EM | ecosystem: Host-associated > Plants > Roots > Unclassified | place... | reverse complement strand
CTAATAACCCTAAAGTAGGGAAGATATATTAGGAAAATAGGTAGAGAAAGTAGAAGAAGAATAGTGCGGCGCTAGGGCCCAGGCCTATATAGAGAAGGAAGGGAGACGTATAAGAGGCCAGTAAAGATAACAGTAAGGGAGAGAAAGGAGCTAAAGTAGAGTATAAAAGAGTACTGGAAAACTATCTACCGCAATATAATACTGGTTAGACCGACGCTGGAGAGACGAATAGGAGTTAAAGATATAGAGGTAGGCTTAGGCAAGGGGAACCTAAGCCGTAGTATAGGTAATGCTATAGGGGGTAAATACCTAAGGGCTCTAAGAGGGCCTAATAAAGGCAAAAAATACAATAGCAACACTCTTAAGGATAGGAATAATAGGACTAAAAGATTGGCTTTACTGGGTGGGTGTCCTAGTAGGTAGCCTAAGGTGCGAATATGGCTGGCTAAGACAGACACTAAAATATATAATACTGTTATGCCCCTTACGCACTGGCTGAGAAGCAATGCTCTTAGCAGCTAGTATAGAAAACTATAATACACTGCTCTTAATATAGAAAGGCCTTAAGGCGGCTACCCAGTGGCTTATTGGCTAAAATATGCTAGACCAGTTTTGGGTTGCAAAGGAAATAGTAATAAAAGGTAAAAGGGCGAGTAATAGGCGCCCCCTAATAACTCTATAGGAGTAGAGTATAGTGTGTAATACTAGCGCGTCCGTAGGTTTATTATAGCAGCAGTAGTTCCTAAGAAGGTTAAAAAGTAAGGTAGTAAAGTACTACTAGTAACTTGTAGGTGACTTATAAGCGAGCCCTAAAAGGCAGGGAGACGGATTATAGGGTTTTCTTAAATAGAGTTTTCTCCCTATATATATATAAGGAGTAGTCCGCATGGGCCTAACAGGGATCTAAATTAGACGTTAAGCAATAAATAATAATAATAATAATAATATAATCTTGTCTAGTGCTCTATATCTTATAAATACTTCTTTTATATAGATTTTAGTGATATCTTCTACTAATATCTCTTTAGTGCATACTATAAAGTATCCCTACTTTATTAGCTTATCTACTATTACTAAAATTGTGTTATAATCTTATCCTATAATAGGATCTCTTAACTTTGGTAACTTAATAATAAAGTCCTATAATATAACCTCCTATGGTCTTCCTAGTATCTTAATAGGTTGTAGCCCTCTATATAGCTTATGCCTCGTCGGTTTATTCCTTTGGCAATCTAGATATTTTTTTATAACTTGTCTTACTAGTCCCTAGATTCCTTAAATAATGTACTCCTTTTAAAGTCTTAACACTAAGCCTGTAGCTCCATTATGTCTTTATATTATTCCCTTATGGAATTCCTTAATAAGTTCTTCTATAATAGACTTAGGCATATATATTACTTCTCTATTTTTATATTGCTCTAAGTTTAGATCCTCTACTTATACTTCTTAGATCTTTTATATCTAATTACTCTCTAGTAATTTATAGATCTAACTTTCCTTAGTTGCTATAATCTTTAGATAATTGTACCTAATTAATCTATCTTAATTCTTTCGTAATAAAGCTCCTAATAGCTTTTTACTACTCTATAGTTCAGCCTTTCTGCTTAGAGCGTCTGCTCGTGCATTGTCTATACCCTTAGTATACTGAATTTCAAAATAGTATTCTATAAGTATTTCCGCCCATCTAACCTGTCTTTGGTTGAGTTCCTTTATTATTAGGAATCCTATAAGGTTCTTATAGTCTGTCTTAACCATAAATAGTTTCTCTATGCCTTGTAAGAATGCTCTCTATTTCTTAAGTGCTGTAACTATACCTAACAACTCCTTGTTGTAGATGTTATAGTTTAACTCTAGTGGTATTATCTTCCAACTATAGTATACCACTGGGTGCCATCCATTTTAATATTTCTATAGGAAGTATGCCCCTAGTATAAAGTCTAATATATCCGTTTCTATAACCGTCTCTAGACCTGGTTAATAGATCTTAAGAACTGGCTCCTAGGTAAATAACTCTTTAACTCTCTTAAATAGTTCTTATTGTTTCTTTCCCTATGCCTACGGTTCTTCTTTCTTTGTTAACTGCGTAAATGGCTTAATATTCTATAACCATTGCGCTATAAACCTTCTATAGTAATTGCAAAACCCTAGGAATGATCTTAACTGCGTAACGTTTTTTAGTTCCTGCTAATTTACTATAGCCTCGATCTTCTTTAGATCTATACTAAGTTGGCCTAGTTTAATAATAAATCTAACGAAATTGGTCTTCCTAGTAAAGAACTTGTATTTCTTAATTGCTACTAGCATCTGTTCTTCTTGTAGTCTCTTTAAGACCTATTTAATATATTCTCTGTGCTCTTCCTTACTCTCTAAGTAGATAATAATATTGTTGAGGTATACTATAATAAATTTATCTAGGTGTTCTCCTAATATACTATTAATTCGCTTCTGGAATGTTACTGGTGCGTTTATAAGCCTAAATTATATAACTAATAGTTTATATAGTCCTTCCTTTGACCTAAAGGCTGCCTTTTATTTGTCGCCTTTCTTGATTCTAATCTAATAGTACGCCTATCTTAGATCTATCTTTATAAAGATCTTTGCGTTGCCTATTCTGTCTTGGATTTTGCTAATTAAGGGTAAAGAATATCTATTCTTTCTAGTGATGTTGTTTAACTATTTGTAGTCTATACACATCCTAAGTTTTCCGTTTTTCTTTAGAATAAATAATACTGGATATTCTGCTAATAACTATAACAGTCTAATATATCCCTTTTATAAGTTCTCCTAAATAAACTCTTTAAGCGCTACTAACTCTGTTTTAATAAGCTTATAGATTGGAAAGAACTTTAAACTTATTCCCTCTTTTAATTCTATCTTATAGTCCTAAGCTGCATGCTCTAACAGCTTTTTACTTTTTAGTAACCATAACTTTTTTCTATACTTATGGTATCTCTTTAGTATATAATTTAAGCCTTACTTAGTCTCTTTATATATTCCTCTAACTTAGTACTATACTAACTTGGTTTACTGTCGCACTTTATGCCGTTATATATTTTTAATATTAACTTAACCTATAACCTAATTGATCTTTAGATTGTACTTCTATAATTAAGGTATTCCTAGTATCGCCTTATCCTGTCCTAATGGTAGGATATTAAAAGACATTCTAACTGGTCTCCCTTTAATAGTTATCTAAATAGGTCCTATTTTAAGATTAATAATGCCTCCTTTATAGGCTATCTGATCTCCTAAAATTGTTATAAGTGGATATAGGTGTTTTTTCTGTCTATATAGTAACCCTATCCTTTTTACTACCTTTGGTAATATATAGTTCCTAGTTACTTTACTGTTTACTAACACTTTAAACTGCTAATCTTGCCACTTAGCTCTTAAATTTAGGTATTGTCCTTAAATTTCTTTAAGGGTTTAAGGTTTTAATACTAGTTCCCTCTAGTTCTATATGCCTCCCCTTTTTCTAACTATTGGCTGCTAGATCCTGCCTATACTTAGTCTAACTTTAGCTAATACTTAGTTCATTTCTTTTCCTCTATATGCCATGAATAAGTGTTCTCTGGGCACTCCCACCACTATTATCCGTCTAGGTATTCTTTTATAAGGAATCTTCCTAGTTAAAGTATTAAGTCTCCTTAACCTTGTACTTCTACTAGGTGCCAACTATATATATATTTAGTATTCCTAAACCGCTTTTCCTTTGGTGCCTAATATATCCTTACTAAGTACTTCCGGTTCTTACCTTTAGGTGCTCTATATATGTTGCACGTGTTATCCACATAAGCTATCTACAATAGTGTATAATACGCTATATGTTTTGGGTTAACTCTTAGTTTGTCTTTATCCTTAAGTTTAAACCTATACCTAGTTAACCTAACTACTAGTATCTCTGCTATAGGTATTAAGATTTGTCGCTTGCTTCTCTAGTCCCTAGACCTCTCTTCTAGGGTTCTTAACGTTATAATTAATGCTCCTTTAATATAACTTATGCGTTTTTCCGTAATGGGTTGGTTTTAGATAACTTTTTTATTTAGCTATATATAAAAGTCTTCCTATTTGTCACTGTGTTGTTGCCTATACCACTTTCCGTATAACTGGTTTAGTGTATATGGTCTATCTATTAGAAAGTACCTTATTATTGCTATATTATAATATCCTTTAGTATATCTTTCTTTAAACCTAGTTGGAATATCTAGATCCTTTTTTTATTCTAGTTTATTTAACTACTTTGCCCTAGGTGTCCCTGCACTTGGCCTATTAGTAATTCTTTATATAGGTGCTCTATTTCTTATATAACCTAGTATAGCTGATCTCTTGTCTAGCTTCTGCTCTTGCTATATAATAATTCTTATCCTAAACTTATTTATAGTTTCTTATTTTCTGTGTCTTATAGCTGGATCTTTGTAGTTATCTTACTTTTTAATCCTGGTATTGACTGTTTAATCTTTAGGCTGAATACTACGTTTACCTAGGATTGCTAATGTTCTTATTTATTCTCTAAACTTGTAGTTCTTAAACTTGCGTCCTATACTTATTTGTTTGTTACTAAACTAAATTACTGCCCTTTCCTATTGGTTTTTGTCTATTATGGGTCCTTAGGTGTGTCTTATCTTATCCTAAGAATCTTAAGCTTCTTTTATTTCTTCTTAAGAATCTTAAGCCTGTGGCCTTTTACCTTTATTAAGTAATGAGCTAGCACTAGTAGTTGTCTACTTACTTAGTTTCTTCTAAACGTTACTCCTATTGTTTTATAAAGCGATGGAAATTGTATCTAATGGTGTTATAATATCCGTTACTAAACCTTGTTTTATAATGGTCTTAGTCTCTGCTTCTATTGCGTTATTAAGGTTTAAGTGCTCCTAGTTAGCCTCTTTTTCGTCCTTATTGCTGGTAATTAATAAGTACTCTAACTCTATTGTTATTACTGCTAATCTTTATCTGTATATTGCTATAATATCTTAATCTAGCTTATAGAGTTAATCTTATTCTTTGTCTAACTTTCTAGTTCCTTTAAGTCCTCTTAACTCTAGCTCTTACGGCTAATAGCTTGCGCCGTATTTAGCGTCCTTATAAATTCGGCATGCGTTGTTATAACAATACGCAAAACTATTAATTAAACATTCTTTTATTCCTCGTAGTGCACTATTATCCCTCTATATATATGTGCCGTCTGCTGGTCTGGTTTCCTTTACCATATAGTTACTTTAACCACCTCTATAGTCTCTGGCGAAATAACCCTGTTTTCCGCAATTTATATATGCTCTATCTTTAAACCATTTTTTTTATTATAGAGTCCGCCTAAATGTTTTCTGCTACTAAGATTCTTGGTTTAGCCTCTACTTCTAGGTCCTTTAATTACTTAATCCTTAACCTCTAGGTTTTTATAGTTTCTTTTCCCATCTTTAGGTTTCTTTAGTACTACTTAGGTCTATTAGCTTTGCGCCATTCTATAGTTTTTAACTCTATATCTATCGCTGCGTACTCTGCGCCTTATATAACTATAGAACTCTGTCTTGCCCTCTCTTAGCTTGTTCCCTTTAATAGATTCTATTATTGATCTTTATTAACTAATCTATTAACTCTCTTAGAGTATCCACATTTTCTATTAGGATAATTGCGTCCTAGACTTTAGCCTTAAGTCCCTATTTATACTATGCTATAAGCGCCCTATTATTCCACTTAACCTATATAGCTAGTGTTTGAAACTATATTATATACTTAATTACTAAAGTGCGTTGTACTAAGTTCTAAAGCTTTTGTTCCGCTGTGGTTATAGCCTCTAGGTCTCTAAATATCTATATTAGTCGCTCTACGAACCCATTCTAACTGGTAAATATATACTATATATCTTGGTTAGTAGTTATTATGCCATTGGCCTATATTTCCATAAAATACGGCTTAAACTACTTAAGTGCCCTCCCCGTTAAAAACAATCCTACATAGGCTACTTGGTTTAATAATATTACTAACTTCGCTCCTTCCTGTACTACCTTAAAGTGTATTTATATAAGAAATCCCTTAAGCTTCGACTTCTCTCCTAAGAATTATTTAATTGAAGGTAACTTAATCTTTGCTACTCCAATTCTATTAATGCGTTCTTTAAGTATCCTATTATTATCTTATAAGTAATTAACCATTTCCTATAACTAACCTTGTGTAACCACTTAAGAATCCCTATTGTCCATACTAGTATCACCTGGCCCTGAGGTTGTAGCTGCCGTTAACGCTGTTGTGACTAGTGCTGCTCTTAGTGGTATATTGTTCGATTTTGTTCCAATACTATAACCTTAGTAGTGAATGTGTAACGGAACCTTGTAGCTTAAACTACGGTGGGTTCTGTTATTAGGCTAGGTATATAGGTACGACAAAATCAACAACGTAATAACAACTGGTGGAGTGGTTGCCTAATAAATTAACTCTAATTGTATTCTAAGATTTACTACAAGGAGAGAACTATCTATAGTAGGGACTAAAGTCCTTTAAATACATAACCATACTCCTAAGAAATCCTCTCTTGTACATAAGGTACGTATTGTCTGTATTAAACATAACATCCCTTCCGTTTAATATAGTTAATACGTTTAACACTATATGACCTTAGTTACTATTCCTTGTTACATAGTTCCACCAAATCTATCCTAGACTGTGCCTATATTAACCAACTAGCTTCCGCCGACTCTTCTTTAAGTAGTTATAACATCGTACTTAAAGCGTCTGTAATACTATACTAACCAATACCGTATAACTCCCGCTGGCAAGGCGGCGATTATTTAACACTATATATATCTTGCTAAAGCTGGGTTTCTATATCAATTCTATACAATTTAGACAATTGCCTCCCTTATCCTTTAATAGGAAAACTCCTACCTTCCTTACTATTACGAAATTGCGCCACTAGGTAAAAATTGGATATAATCTTTTCTAAAACGCCAGGAAGAGCTTTGGACTTACTATATACAATTAATTAGCCTAGAACGCGCTATTGCTAATAATAATTCTGCTCTAGTTAAAAGGTTTTTTGCTAACTACTCTAGGGCTAAAACCTAGTATAATATTAACAACGCTAATATATAGAATATGGATAAAACTAGCTATACTATAGGCTTCGCTTATAGCGCTAAAGTAGTTATATTAAGAGGCAATATTATTAATTTTAAGACAATTAATGGCTCTAGGGAGTGGGTCTCGTGGATTGATTCAATTAGTATATATAGGCAGATAATTCTACCGTTTATCATCTTTAAAGGACGCTAATATATAAAGTCGCTATAGCAGGAAGCTAAGAAGGCTATAGGGGAGTATATAATTGTAATAAGTGAAAATGGATGGTTAAATCAAGAGCTTGGCGTACGATAGCTAAAATACTTTAAGCGCTATACCCAATAAATTAAGGTATGGAAGAGGGCAGCTAAAGACGGAACTAATAGTAAATATAATGGCTATTGACTCCTAATTATGGACGGCTATAGTAGCTATGTTAATATTGAGTTTATTAAGTTCTGCTAGTTAAAGAAGATTATACTAATCTACCTCCCTTTACATTTGACCCACCTCCTACAGCTACTAGATTTGGTTATATTTTTAGTTCTTAAGCGCCTATATTTATCTAAAGTTAATGAATTCGCGGCTTGCGGTATTACTGGTATTAATAGAGACTACTTTCTACGTATACTTAGTAAAATTCGGCCGTAAGTATATACTTTAGAGTTAATTAGAAGCGCGTTTAAGGCTATAGGCCTCCTTCCCTTTAACCTAAATTAAGCCCTTGCGCGCTGCTCCAAACGGCCTATATCTATTAAGCTATCTACACCTCCACCTTACTATATAGAGGCGATGATCCTCTCCTCCCCTATACATCCTCCCCTGCTAGACAATGAGCACGCTTAAGCTCGGTATATATATATAATCCTTTATCCAGAAACTACGCTAGAGGTAATAAAGGCAGTTGTTTTAAAGTTAATGTAATACCTATAGTCTTTGGAGGAAGGCCTTAAGCTTATATAAGTTGAAAATAATAATCTTTGGCAATATACTAAGGAGAGAAAGGCTAAGAAGAAGCGTAAACGGAACATACTCTCTACTAAATTAGTTCTTACTTTAGAAGCAATAAAGGAGCTTACTACTACTAAAGAGGCCGCTTAAAAGGCTAAAGAGTAGGGCTAGCTTACTAGGAAACAGCTTAAGAAGGATTATTAGGTAGTAGTAGAGCTTGCTAAGGAGTAAGTTAAGGCTAGAAAGGTAGCCTAGAAAAGGGTTGCTAATATAAAGGAGCTGGCTAAGGTTCACTATAGAGAGGTAGGGGAGGTAGAAAAGATAGCTAAAAAGGTATAGAAGGACTCTATTACCGCCGCTAATATAGCTCGTAGAAAGCATACTAAAGAGGCTTAATTAGCAGCTAATATAGCAGCCAATTATACAATATTGAAATAATTAACTGCAGATAAGCTCTAGAAGTGGGTGGAAGAGTTATCTACTACTGCTGCTATAGCTATGGTTCTTATTAAGCAACTTTAAAAGGCCGCTAAGAAGGTAATAGAAGAAGCTGCTCTACTAGAGGGCCTATAGGAAGGGCAGGAGGACGATAATATAAGTAATTTAAGCGACAAAGAGTCCTTAGATAAGGAAGCTAAGTTAATTAATAATATTTAGGAGCTAACTTGGTGGTCAATTAAACCCTAAAATATTAAAAGTCAACTCTATATAGACTCTATTATATATATTTATGACTTTAAGACTTTTCACTAATGATATAATAACTTATAATAGCTTTTACTAGTTATTTACCACCAAATTAGTATTTTGGCGAATTTTGATTTTCAAAACAGTTATAACTAGGGTAGTGGTTAAAACCCCATTAACTATGTTACTACTTATCTTTTATATTATTATTATTACTCTCTTTTTTTAAATTACTTCTTTCTCTATAACTATTCTAATCTCTTTTTATTTTCCTATTTATAATTATTATATTCCTTTTTTTTTCTTTATTAAATAAATCTTACTTTACTTACTTTATCTACCTTTATAATATATTTATTATTTTATTTTTTAAAAAATATATTCCTCTAATATTCTCTTTTATCTATTATATTAAATAATATTAAATATCTCTTAATACCTTTATAATATATTAAATATACTTTTCTATAAATTAATAAAAAATATTACTCTTTTCCTCCTCTTACCTAAAAACCTACTATATTAACTTAATCTATTTATATCTTATATATTATTATTATTATTCATTGCTTAACATCTGATTCGGATCCCTATTGGGCCCACGCGGACTACTCCTTATATACATATAGGGAGAAAACTCTATTTAAGAAAACCCCGTAATCCGTCTCCCCGCCTTTTAGGGCTCGCTTATAAGTCGCCTATAAGTTACTAGTGGTGCTCTACTACCTTACTTTTTGACCTCCTTAGGAACTACTGCTGCCGTAACAAACCTACAGACGCGCTAGTATTATATACTATACTCTACTCCTATAGAGTTATTAGGGGGCGCCTATTACTTACCCCTTTGCTTTTTATTGTTTTATATCTTATATATAAATACTCTATATTTAATCTTTTTTAAATCCTAATTTCTTTTTTCCTTTTCTTTTTCCTTTTTTTTTAAATCCCCTATAATAATAATAAATATATTAAAATAATCTACCCTATAAATTATTAAATTTAAAATACTACTAACTTTAACCTATAATTTATACTAGGCCGTCGAAATCGGACTCTGCACCTATATTGTCACGGAGTGAGTATAAGTGGTAATAATATATAGCGAAGTAGATATTATTAAGCTATATATATAAACTGTATAATAAAGTCAAGACGTTACGTAAAGAGAGAAGGTAAGGAAACGGGAAGAAAGGGTATATATCGCTAGTTTGGTTACTTGGTCGACACGTATATAGAGCAGAATAGGATTCGAGTAGCGGTCCTAGCAGAACTTGGCAGGATTTGGTGGACTTGGCAGAATATAGCAGAATGCGGCAGATTGCCATTAGATTGCCATAGATTACCATTAAATTGCTGTCTCATAGTCAGTCTCTTCTTGCTGCGTAGGTGGAAACAGGTGGACGTGTGTAAGGTGTTACGGAGGAGTCCTATAATAGTACCCCCCCTTTAAACTCGAGCTTCTGCGAGATGGGGCTGAGGTAGTTCTAGGTAGAGTTTGTAAAAGTCTTCTACGGGTTTCTATAAGGGCTTAGTAAAGCCTCTCCATTTCGTAAAATATATATATTTGCGTTTCCGTTTGTTATACTTAATGTCGTTAACTCTTTTAACGAGGTATTCATCCTCACCATCCACTTTAACTGGTGGGGGAGGGTCTTGGATCTATCCAGGTAGGGCGTTTAATATAGGGGCGGCAGGGCAGAGGACTGACGTATAAAATATAGGGTAGATTTTAACCGTATTAGGGAGCTTCAGTCAGTAGGCATAAAGAGAGACAACTTTTTCAACCTTATAAGGGCCGGCGTTCTTCCAGTTAAGTTTTTTAGTAGGTCGTTTCGTGTTCAGATTTCTTGTGTCTAGCCAGATAAAGTTACTAATTTGGTAAGCTGGTGCTAGGGTTCGGTTCTTATTTGCTACGGCTTTATAGACAGACTAGGCCCATATTATTTCATTAATAAGAAACTCTTGTAGTTCTTCTATCTTCTTTACAAATTCGTTTACTTCTATAACTTGTAAGGCCTGATAAGCTAGGCGAGGAACATTACTAAAGGGTTCAAAACCCATTCGCGGGTGCTGGCCGTAATTAGCTAGGAATAGGAAGACCTTTATAGTTTCTAAAACGGAGTTATTTATAGTAAACTTAGTAAATGTAAGCCAGTCTATCCAGTCGTCCTGTAAATACGACGTGTATATCCAAATATACTGTTCTATTATAGCATTTGCACGTTCTGTTTGACCGTCCGTTTCTGGGTAATATGCCGTAGACAACAGCACTTTAATGCGGAGTTAGGTAGTTAGTTTTTTTTAAAACGCTAAGACGAACTAGCGGCCTCTATTAAAGATAATTGTTTTGGGAAGTCTATAGAGTTTCTATACATAATCCAGGAACAGTTGGGCGACGGCAGGTATTAATATATTAAGGTAGGCGATTAAGTGTCTTATTTTGGATAGTCGGTCTATAACTACTATAATGTTCGCACAGCCTTTACTTATAGGGAGATTAACAACGAAGTTAATTAAGATATCCTTCCATCTTCAGTCTGGAACAGGTAGTGGCTTTAGAAAGCCATTGTACTTCTTATATAAGGCTTTAGCTTGTCGGCAGGTGTAATAGCTAGAGACGTACCTTCGTGTTATATCGTGTATATTTGGCCAGTAGTACTCCTGTTAGAGCAGCTCTAGGGTTTTTCCTTAGCCTGGGTGGCCGGCTACTAGTAGATTATATACGTGTTTAAGGAGCTTGAGCTTAAGTTCGTCATAGTTAGGTATAACTAGGCGGTTCTAGTAGTATAAGCGTTCTCCACGAGCTTTATATTTACTTAAAGAGATCTTTTTAGAGCGTCTAACGCCATCTTAAATTAACTTAAGTGTCTCTTAGATAAACTTGTCATTTGGGTATTTATTAACTATAATCTACTTAATTAATTGATCAGTTATTTTAAGGACGTGTACTATAAGGTCTTTAGCTAGGGGATTAAATAATTCGGGGCAATGCAGTATTTAATTGCGGTAGGCGCGCGCTTCTTCCTATACTATTATATCTTGTAAACGTTGAGTTAGGGTATTAGGTTTTTGACCTTAAACGCCTAGGCGGTACGTAATTAAGAATTGGAAATAAGACAGATATTTTAACTAGCAGGCTTAATAATAACTTAGCTGTTTTATAGTCGTAAAGTACTATAGATTCTTATAGTCGCTAAGAACCTTAATTGGAAATCCGGCGCCTTCTAGTTCAGGTCGCCATTGTTTAAAACATCTAATAATGGCTAATAATTCCTTATCGTAGATCTTGTAGTTATATTCGGCTGAACTTAATTATTTTAAGAAGTATGCTACTAAATACAGTACTCCTTCCTTATTATACTGAGACAGAATGCCTCTAGTAACGTAGTCAGATAAATTAGCTTCTATAACACTCTTTTAGTTTAGGTCAAAGTGTTAGAGTATAGGTGCGGTGGTAAACATGACTTTTAAATAGGTAAAGGCCTTCTTGCATTCCTTATTAAAGATAAAGGCTTTGTCCTTTTGTGTTAGAGCTATAAGAGGTGAAACCAGGGCAGAGAAATTATTAATAAACCGTTAGTAGAAATTAGCAAATCCTATAAAGGCTCTTACGTCCTTAACGTTCTTAGGTTCTTGCCAGTTTATAATTACTTTAATCTTCTTTGGGTCCATTTATATGCCATCTATAGAGATAATAAGTCCGAGGTATAGAACTTCCGTTTTATAGAACTTGTATTTATCTATATTTAATTGTAGTCTAGCTCTACGTAGGGCTTCTAGGACAAGGTCAACGTGTTTCTTGTATTTAGCTAGGTTATTGCTATATACCAAAATATCATCGATATAAGCAGTATAGAAAACGTCCAGGTAAGGTTATAAGGTATTATTTATAAAGTATTGGAATAAACTCGGGGCATTTGCGAGGCCGAACGGCGTCACTAAGTATTTAAACAGTCCATATCTAGTACGGAATGCGGTAAGCTATTCATCTCCTTTTATAATATGGAGGCGGTTAAATGCGTAGATAAGGTCGAGTTTTATATAGTAGCGAGCCTTACTTAATTAGTTCAGTGTCTCTTAAATTAATAGAAGCGGGTACCGATTCTTAATAGTAATAGCGTTAAGAGCTTAGTAGTCTATATAGAAGCGTAGACCACCGCCAGGTTTCTTAACAAAAATTACAGGTATAGCTATAGGCGAAGAGCTTGCTCTAATAAATCCTTTACTTAGGTATTCGTCCAAGTACTTCCGTAGTACTTGGAGTTCGTTTTGGGACATTCCGTATAAGGGTCTAAATCCTGGCTGTTTTCCTTCTTTAAGTACGATCTTATAGTTATATGGTTAGTGTTCTGCTAATTTATCAGCTTCCTTTTGTAAAAATACTTCTAGGTTGTTATGGTGGTATACTAGTACTTTTATGGCAGGGTTGGTGTATTTCTTTAGTGCTAAGGCCTTTTCAATATCGGCTATTATAATAGTGAAGATCATATGTTTAGGTTTCTTAGCAAGTCGTGCTAATAGGGTAGCTCTAATTATATGGATATTTAAGGTATTAAGCAAACTTAGATTGTCCTTAGTTTCTTATATAGTTTCTTATTTAGGTTCAAGTTTAGTATTAGGTACAAAGTTAGTGTTAGATTTAGGTTCAGGTTCTTTAAGTATCCTTTTTATAGTAAAGTACTAGTTCTTTTGGTACTTTTATATATTAAGCTTAAGCTTCTGCTTAGTTCGGGGTATAGCAGTCAAAGTCAGTTTATATAGTCGTATGTTATTTCTGGGTTCTTAGTGGATATTGGTGGAAATCTTAGACTAGTGGATTTTGGTAGATTTTCTAGATTTTAGTTTAGGGTCTAAGTAGTAGGTTATAAGACACTTCTGCTTATAATAGGAGGCGGTAAATAGAAGCTTAAGGTTATCCTAATTAATAGTTACCTTATATAGCTTTATCTAGGGTTGTTTAAGGATTACTGAGTAACCTAAGGTGGTAACAAAAAGCCTAATTAGTTCTTTATGGTTCAGGTATTGGAGTCTTAAAAATACTACATAGGTAATATGGCCTAAGATAGTGCGTTTACCATTAAATCCAAATACGTCAATATGCCGGTCAAGGGGGGTTAGAGTAAAACTATTATCTTATATAAAGATCTTGTTAATAAATCCTATGCCGCTAGCTCCTATATTAATTAGGACTTAAGCATTAACCTATTAATCATTCTGCCGAAGACAATAGTTAACGGTTATGCTGTAATCCTAAAAGTTAGAGTTCGTGACATCTAAAGCATTTAACGAGATCCTAAGGCAGCGCTGTTCTAGAGAGTAACTTAGCTCTAAAACCTTCCTTTTAAAGGCAATTAGGGTGGAGTTCTTATAGTATATTAGTTATAGCTTCGTCCTTATAAGTAGTGCTTACTAGATGCGGGGCTAGAACTAGGTAGAGATTAGGGATAGTAACTAGAGAATTAATACGGTAAACGGCTGCTAGTATTAGCCGTTTGTAATTCGCGTTAGGGTAGGGGGACGGAGTAGTGGTTAGAGAAGTAGGAGCTACTTCCACACTTAAAATAGAGGCCTAGCTTAATACGTCGTTCTTATTTAGAGGACCCTAGTGGGGCGTATCCTAGGGTTCCAGTGTTAATATCCATAGCGTTAGGGTGCTTAGGCTAAGATAATAGCTTAATAGACGTTCGTGGGGTTATTATATTGTATTAAAGAGCGGACTTTGGTGTCAGACGTAGTATATTATTATACCATTTATTAATAACGTTTGCGTAGGCGTTAAGGGCTCCCGGTAGGTCTATACCTATTAGGGAGGTTTTTAGTTCAGGATTTAGGGATTTAATAAGGCTATTAATTAGTGCGGAGTCGTTCCAGCCTATTTCTTTTACGTAACGGTTAAATTTAGAGAAGTATACTAGAAAGCTTTTTATTCCTTAAGTTATATAGTTTATCTTTCTCTAAGTAGTAGCTTAGCGGTTTGGGTCACCATACATAGCTTTAAGAAGTACAATTAGGCTTAGTACTGAGTTCAGTTAAAAAGGTTTAATAAGGTCAACTACATCTCCTCCTAGTCGACTTAGGGCATAACAGAGTCGGTTAGCTTTAGTTAGGTAGCGGTTAGCGTTACCAGTTAGCTTATTTTTAAGCCGGTTTAGGAATAATCGGAGTTCTTATTATTTACCAGTAAATATTAGAGGGTCTGGTAATCGTTCAGATTATTATAGTGCAGTAGTCAGTTCTACTAGTAGGATAACTATTGCTGGTTTAGGGCTTGCGTTCCGTATATTGGCTTCTAGTAATAGCGACCGGTCTTAAGGGCTTAGCGTGGACATCTTAAGGGTGCGGATTTCTTTTTAGAGGGCCTTAATTGTTTTCTAGTACTGTGCTTCTTATTCGGCTTGCTGTTAAGCTATAGCAGCTTAGTTTTATACGAGGGCGTCTATAAAGGACTTTTATATATCTACCAATTGTTCCTAGAGTGCGGACATAATGTCGGCGGCCGTTATAGGGGCTTCGAGGTCGTTCTGCATTTTAAATAAGGCGGGGCAGAGTGTAGGTTTTAACATAACATAGTGTTACAGAGTAAGTATAAGTGGTGATAATATATAGCGAAGTAGATATTATTAAGCTATATACATAAACTGTATAATAAAGTCAAGACGTTGCGTAAGGAGAGAAGGTAAGGAAACGGGAAGAAAGGGTATATATTGCTAGTTTAGTTGCTTGGTTAATATGTACATAGAGCAGAATAGGATTTAAGTAGCAGTCCTAGTAGAACTTGGCAGGATTTAGTAGACTTGGCAGAATATAGTAGAATGCGGCAGATTGCTGTTAGATTGCCGTAGATTACTATTAAATTACTATCTCGTAGTCGGTCTCTTCTTGCTACATAGGTAGAAACAGGTGGACGTGTGTAAGGTATTACGGAGGAGTCCCGTGACATATATATAGTAACGGCTATAAACCTAGTCTTTGAAGTTTAGATCTAAAGCTAATGTAGAGATATTATATAGCGTACAGACAGGACCTAGTGGTGGTTATAGGCGTTAAGGGCGGTAGTGAAAAATTTTTAGATAGTAAGATCTTAAAAACCACTACTATTAGCCCTCTATAATATAATAACTACTACACTGTTCTATCTAGGGCACCTATATAATCCAATATAAATAAGTAGTTTTTAATAACATCCCTAAAAACCCTAATAGAAAGCATTAACGACTTTATATTAACGAATAGATAAGCGCGAACGAATAAATAAATGGATAAGTAAATATACAGCCCCTCCTAGCCCCTAGGGCAATTGCCTGCGGAGTATACGGTTACTTGCCATACTGCTATAATACTACTAAAGCCGATAGCTGGATAACCCTATATGGTTTTCCTTATCTCTTCTTAACAGAGTGGTGCCCTTAGAGAGGGCCTAGTGACTAGGGCCTAGGTATAAAAGATACCTAAATATATATACACATCCCACTTATCTTTTAGTATTAGGATAGTAGAACGGATAAATCCCCCTTACGCCTTTAATAGGCCTTAGGGGGGGGGAGGCAAGGCATATATAGTAATAGTTAATAAGAGATAGCATATAGAGGGTGGTTAAGATATAAGACATAACTATAAGTATACGGCAATTAATTAGCAAGGCCTAGCTAGGACGTAGTAAACCCTAGCTTTAAATAAGCTAGAGAAGGAAGTAGTGGTTCTTAAGGAGTTTAAAATATCTAAGGAGAAGGACATAGCTGTAGGCCTATAGGGCCGCGGCTATGTGCAGGTATAGCAATTTAGGGTTTTTTATCCTACTAAGGTGGCTTATAGGGTTTTTCCTCCCCTAACTATAGGGTTTTCTTTCTGTAAATTACAAGTTTTCCCCCTATAACGGAGTAGTCTGCGTGGGCTAGATAGGATCTGTATTAGACGTTAATTAAAGAGTTACTACTAATTTATACTAAATATACTAAATTTCTTATTAATATATCCTATCCCTATTTATTTACTCCCTTTTTTTAATTTACTCTTTTAATCTAAAATTTATAAAAACTTTACTTCTATATTAAAATATTAAAATATTACTAATTATTAATTATAAAATATTATATAATCTTTACTCTAATTATTAATCCCTATTTTACTATATTAAACCTATCTCTTCTTTACTAAAACTTAAATAATTTATTATATAATAATAAAAACTCTCTATCTACTCTATTCTCCTATTACTATTCTAATAAATCTTTAACTAAATACTATTATTTTTTTACTATCCTTTATATTTTTACCTACCTTTTAATATATTACTTTATTTATTAATATACTATATTATTCTACTATATTTTAACCCTACTTACCTCCTTTATTACCCTCTATTACTTTTATCTATCTCTTTTTATATAAACCTAAACTCTAATCTAATTCTAAATTTATAAATAATACCCCTACTAATAATACTATACTAAAACCTTTTAATATCTACCTAACTTATTATTATCTTACCTATTATATATTAAATATTAAATACTAAATACTAAATTAAAATTTTTTTTAAAAAAAATAAAAACTTAATTACTTTATTAATTATTAAAACTATCTCTAATCTTTTCTATATATAACTATTATATATTACTAAATATTATATTTATTTACCTTACCCTCTACCTCTTTATATATTCTATAATAACTTACCTACTTTTAATCCTTCTTACTAATCTTTAATACTATTATTATTTAAATTCTAAATAAATAATCCCCCCTCTACTTATACCCCTTTTTTAATACCTATTATTACTTCTATTACCCCCCCCCTTACTACTTTCTACTCTATAAATTAAATTCTATAATTATTATATAACTTCTCCCTATCTATATAACTAATAAATTTAATTCTCTTATCTAAATATCTATTCTATACTATTAAATTTTTATAAATTCTTTTTACTCTAAATCTTTTCTACTCTTATTTTATATTAATTAATTAATACCTACTACTTCTCTTTTATTAGTTTATCTTATAACTACTTATTTATAAATATTACCCCTTTTTATAATTACTTTACTTTTTACTTTCTCTTATTCTACCCTTTTATTTCTAATATAATAATCTATATATTATTTTATTTTATTTAAATTTCTTTACCTAATATTAAATAACTCTATTATACTACATTATATAATACTTCTTACCCTAACTATATATATAAAATATATAATCTCGCTCCTATTTCCTCTCTAAATATTACTACTATAATAAAACTTTAAATTTAATCCCTCTATCTATCTCCTTTTCTATTTAAATTCCCTTATTAAATTACTACTTTTAAATATACTTACTAATTTACTATACTAAATAATTCCTTTCTTAATCCTTTATAATTATTAATATATATAAATCTTTTCTCTAATCTCCCTAAAATACCCCTTTTTAATCCCTTTATATAAAAATTATATTTCTTTTATTACGCTTATTACTACTTCCTTATACTAATAATACCTTCTTATTTACTTAAACTTATTATTTTTACTATCTATCTACTATATATAAACCCCTTCCTACCTTCTATATTTAAAACAACTTAACTTTTTAATCTAACTTATATTACTCTATACTCTTATCTATATTCTCCTTATATACTAACTTCCCCTACTTATATAATCTGCTAACTTATATTTCTACTTTTTATAATCCGCTTTATATACTAAATACCTATCCTTTTACTATTATAATTGCCTCCTTATTAATTATAATATATTCTCGTCCTTTTCTTTACTCTTTTCCTTCTCCTTATTATTATAAACCCTATTATCCCTCCTACTTCCTCTATTTCTTACTATATATCTAAATTCTACCTTCTACCTTCTATTCTTCTCTTATTCCTATATTATACTACTATTTTACCTCTTATAATCTACTAAATCTAACCCTTTTTCTCCCCTTACTTATTCCCTTTTTTAATTTCCTAATATATAAAATACTTTATATATTATTATCCTTCCAATCTCTCCCTATATAACCCTTTACTTTAATTATCTTAATTTCTAATCTAATTCGCCTTCCTTTACCCTTATATAATCTCCTTTAAATTAATTTAATACTAACTTAATCTTTCTTATTAAAACACTTTAATTTTATATTTACTATACTATAATATCCCGTGCCCTATTATTTTCTATTACTATTATAACTACTACTAAAATTATTAAACTGTTTTTATACTAATAATCTCTTCCTTTAACTTCTTTAAACTATTCTACTAATCTCCTTTTCTATTTCTATTTATTATATACTACCTCTAAAATACTATAATATCTACTATCCTTATATAACTTCTTATTTTCTTACTTTATTAAACTAATATCTATATCTCCCTTGCTATATAATCCTATAATATATAATTACTCTTATCTTTCTAATTTCTTAACTATTTGTTTAATATTTAAATATCCCTATCTTATATATTTTATCATTTCCGCTTTTACCCTAAAAAAAATTATATCTCCTTTCTTATCTTATTCCTCCTTACCCCTTTTATTTTTACTACCCTACTTAACTCCTAATACCCTATTATTCTCTTCTATAAAATATTAATCTACCTCTTTTATACTTATATTATTCTATAACTACTATTAAATATATAAACTATTTATACTATTAAAACTAAATTATTTAACCTTAATTATATATATAAATACCTTTTAATCCTCTTCTATCCTCCTACTATTATTATTTTTTATTTACTTTTGCCTTTAATATTTTTAATACTAATTTAATTATTAATTATTATCCTACCTATTATAACTCTTCTACTAAATGCCGTACTAAAAACAACTTAAAAACTCTAAAAACTCAATTACTTCTTTAATTATTTTAACTGTTTCTTTTACTTTCCTACTATCAACTCTTATATATTGCCTTAAATTATAATTACCCGCCCTAACTCCTACCCCTTTATACATTCCATACTAACTAACTTACTTTTATTACCGCTATTTTAATTATTCTATCTCTAAAAACTCTTTCTCTTTACTTTTATTTCCCTCTTAACTTTCTTATTTACTTCCTCTTCTAAAACCTCTCTTTTTACTACCTCTAAAATCTCTTTCTCTATTCTACTATAAATATTATATAACTTCTCCCTATTTTTATAACCAACTTAACCTTCTTATTTATCTAAAATTATTAAATTCTATCTTTCTTTCCCTACTAAATACTACTATTTTACTTTTACTTCTACTAAAATTACTATTTATTCTTTAATTAATTACCTTTATTCTTTAATTAATTACCTTTATTATTACTTAATCTACTATTTAATCCACTTAATTTAATTAATCTATTTTCTTTATTTCTACTATTACTCCTATTCTTTTTATTATCTTTACTTTTATTATTACGTCTACTATCTTTACTACTATTATTATTTAAATTACTACTCCTACTACTACTTTTATTTTATCTTCTATTTTATATCCTTCCTTTTTATTCTTTTTCTTTTTATTTCCCTCCTTTCTATTTCCCTTTTTTCTATTTCCCTTCTTTCTATTTCCTTTCTTTCTATTTCCCTTCTTTTTATTTCCCTCCTTTTTATCCCCTTTCTTTCTTCTATTCTTCTCCCTTCTATTCTCCTCTCTTTTATCCTTAACTAATACTTTCTATACCTTTCCTTACTAATCTATAAACCTATATTTACCGCTCTTTTATTTACCCTTCCTCTATATATATATAAAAATAATTAATCTTTACCTCTACCCTCCGCCATTATTACTAATTAATTTTTCCTCTATATATACCTATAACTCCTATTATTATCTCTACTACTTTATTGTTTTAATTTCTTTTATACTTACTAATATACTAATCTTTTTAATAACCTATATCTGCTTAAACCCTTCTAACCTATCTATTGCTTCCTAAATTGCTATTTTAAATACCTTCTTCCTTCTTTTTTTACTTCCCCCTTGCTTTTTAAAATCTATACTATTAAATCCCCTCTTTCTATCCCTATTAAATACCCCTACTATTACTTTATATCTATTTTTACTAAAACTATTTATTGGTTATATAAGGGGATATTATATAGCTACGATTTATAGATAGTATAATGGTTGTTTTTCTTTTTAATAGGAATAAGGAAAGGGGTAAGGAACTTAAGGTTCCTTACTATGCTAGGGCCATGTTAGTATATAACGGCAATATACCTAGCGTAATAGTAGCTTGCCTTATTTCTAATACTAGCAATTTTTCTTTTTATAGTTACTATCTATATATATATAAACAGATAGGATGCGATAATACTAGATAGTATATAATAATACCAAATAATATGCGATAATACTAAATAATATATAATAATACTAAATAATATATAATAATACTAAATAATATGCAATAATACTAAACAATATATAACAATACTAAATAATATATAACAATATATAACAATGCGGCAGTTGGTAGATAATATAAAAATAGGTAGGCTGCTAAAGCGCTAATAGTAAGTAAGCTAATAGCAATTTTCTATTCTAAAAATAGAAAATCCTAATTAGCTAGTTTAAGTTAGGGTTTATAAAATATTATACTTTTACTCCCTTTTAACCTAACCTTTAATTTATATATATAGAGTATTTATATTAATAAACGTTTCTAGAGCCTTATTTAGGTTTGCCTTTATTATTATATCTACTAGGTTATCTTAACTATTAATCTATTAAATCTTAAAGAGTTTTTACCGTTTATAGGATTAATAAAGTGCTATAATATTAATTATAAGGCGCTTCTCCTTTATAATACCAAGCTTAATTAAGCATTTATAGAGGGAGTATAAATTGGTGCATATAATTATAGGGATAATAGGAAGTTTAAGTTAATCTATAATTATCTTTAGGGTAGTTCTAATTGTAATTACTATATTAACTCTACTAACTATTCTATATATCTCTAATACTAAAATACTTTGGGTAATACGCTTGCTTTTAGTTAAGCTTTAATAGATAAGGTTGCTATAAATTATAAAGTTATTCTCTCTAGTAAATTTATTTATAATAATAATCTTATATCCTAGCTAGGAGCTAAAATCTTTATTATTTATAAACAATCTATTAACAAATATAAAGAGCTTAGCGGTAGGAAGATTAATAGGTATATAGTATAGGCCCTAGTTAAGATAGTTTATTTGCTAAAAAAGGCGTTTATTTAGGGTAAGAATATTATCCTTAGTTAGTTCCTAGTATTAGGCAGTAATAGAGAGATTAAATAAAGCCTTAGGTTAATAGATAGAAGCAATATAAGCTTTATAAGCGCGTTACTCTATATATCCTTGCTTTAGAGAATTAGTGTTAATAATATTAATCTTCTTACCTTAACCCTTCTAGCGTAGAGCAATAGAATTCTTGTTTAGGGAGAGGATATATCTATTAAAGAGTAATAGTATTGTTAAACTAAGCTTTTCCTTTAGCTTTACTATAAGATTTACCTTTACTAGCTTATCTTCTTTAAGAGCTAAAAACTAGTCGTCTCCTAAGATAATTATATTATTAGTTTATATGCTAATAATTCTAAATAGAGTTCCTGTAGTTGTAATAAGGAAGCAAAGATTAAATATAAAAGTAGTTATTAAAAGCTTCTCTTTATAGTACTTGCTATAGGTAGCCTACTAGTAAGTTTCTACCTCTATAATCCTATATAATAGCTTAAGCATAACTATAATTGTATCTTTAGAATACTAGTAGTAAATTTACTCTAGAAGGTATACTAATATTAAGCGCTAAAGGTGCGTTTTTAATTAGGTGTAGGCTTAAGTAATATCTTATAAATAAACCGCTATTCTATTTTTTATTAAGGAGGGAGCTAGCGCAATAATAACTCGCTAACTAGCTCGTTAAATTATAGGAGACTATATAAGAATTATCTCCTTACTATTGTTGTTGTAGCCTTGGATAACAAGCCTTGATTTCTTAAATAGGGCGTTAATAGCTTTGCCCTTAATTTTATTAACTATTCTTAACTTAAAGATGCGAACTCTATTAAACTTAGTAGGGTTATACTTCTTAAATTTAAAAACTCCTTTTATAATAAGACCCTTAATCTCTTACTTATTAGATACTTAGAAAGGAGCTCCTAAAGTTATAATATAACCTTTCTTTTAAAGCTATTTTGCGAGTTTAAAGTTATCCTTCTCCTTAGCTGTTATAAAGGCTATTAATAACTTAACTCCATTTTTAATGGCAGTAATAAATTGCTCTTTAAAATTAATAAGATATTGGCAATTTTGTAATCCCTTTGGGCAACCTCTACTGTGTTATAGTTATAGCGTATCTACTAATATTATATTAGGATCGTAGTCGCCTTTTAGAGTATATTAATTATAGTTCTCCTTTAAGGCATCTTCTAGGGTATCCTATAAAGGCTCGGAACTATTATCTTTATAGTAAGGCTTAATAACAGTTAAATGGAATTAAGTGGGTCTATAAGGCATCTAAATAGTGCAAGTCTAGCCATTAATTGCAATAAGTTAATATAGGCCTAACTATCCTCCTTTTTTACGCTATACACGTACCTTAGACTGGAGTGGTAGATTAAGTATAGTTAAGGTATTTAGGCCATTTCTCATTCCTAGTACGTCGTTGACTTGGCATATAGCGTAGAGACGTTGTACCTCCTTTATTGCCTTGCAAATAGCCTTAGCTCGTTATATAATAGAGGGAGATAATAAAGAATTATTAGTTATTTAAGGGTAGGCGCTAAAGACTAGTAATATAAGTATAAGTCTATCTAGGCTAGTAGAATTGTTAATAGCTTTAATAGCTATTTATAAGGTAAGTTCTTTACTAATATCCTCTAGTTCTAAAGAGATAATCTTATATACGCGGCGTAATAGTATGTAATATCGCTCTATTTTTCTAATACTATTATGTGCCTTAATAGGGACTTCCTTAACCTTAATTGCCATTGCCTTTATCTATTGTTAAAACTTTATAGATAAGAAGTTCTTTCCTATATTATAGATGATTTAATTAGGGGGTCCTAGGTAGATATTAATCTAGTATAACTAAAGGGTATTCTATACGTTTCTAGCTAATATATCCTTTAAGAATTGTGCGGCTTAAAAGGAGGTTAAGAAGTTAATAACTTAGAGTACTAGCTTATCGCTAAGATATATAACATTAACAATAATATAGAAGTTAAAGTTATAGTTATCTTTAAGGGTAAACTTAAATCGGCCAGGGGACTTCTGGTTTATTTAGCAGTAATAATAGTACTTTATAAGATACTTAATTGCCTTAACCTTAACTTTATAGCCTACTTACTAAAGAACCCTAAGTAATTAATAAACGGATAGGTAGCTAAAATGATAGTATAGTTGGCATAATTCTAACTTAGTTAAGTGGCTTTAAGCAACACTCTTTTCTAGTTAATAAAGGAGCAACTAGGGGTAACCCTACTTGCGTATAATAGGCACCTAATTGTCTCCCTAAATAAGTATATTCTTAAGGTTGTTAAGCCTAACGCCTAACTTATCTATATCTTTAATGTAAAATAGAAACGGAGTGTTTGTAGGAATAATATAGAAAGTAATATATCTTAAGGGGGTTTAGACCCTAATTATACTAAGAGAGATTATAGTACCTTTACTAAAGCAAATTGTATATTGGCCTACTGTTTATTGGTTAATCTAAACAGAGCTATTAAGCTGCTAAAGGGCTTAAACTTAAGGTTCTCCTACTATAGATACTCCTACGGCTCTAGTATCCGGTATAATACTATAGAAGACGTTCGCCAAGTATCTATTATTAAAGGAAAACGCGGAGCTCTCCTTTAGCTTATTAAAGATATCTAACTTCGTGATAAAATAGAGCATAGATTAGTTATTAAGAATAGTAATAGTTTATATACTATTTACCTCACCATACTTAGTAAAGTATTGGTTAGGAGAGTAGTCCTTAATTTCTATATCTATAAGGAGCTGTTTAACCTTATTAACCTTACCCTTAAGGTCTTCTACGCCTTTATATTAAACTATAAAGCTTTAGAAGTAGGCCGTAGTAACCTTATAATTTCCAACGTTTCTTGCACTTTAATGGAACTTGTTATATACCTCTTTTCGCTTATTAAGGGAGTGTCTAGTTAACTAGCACTTTGGCTTCTTATAAACATAGCACTTCTTTTGGCAATTACTTTAAAATAAACCTCTATAAGGACCTCCATGGTTGCCTTATAGTTAACATTAATTGTACCCTCTTCCGTATTCCCTACTACGGCCACTATATATTTGATTAGTCTAGTTATAATTATATTAATCGGGAATACTTGTTTAGGTAAAGTTTTTGGTATAGAGCTATTAAGATTCTTATATTTGTATTATAGTACCTATAGCGGAGCGTAGCTTAGCATATACTCCTTTAAACGTATTTATAGGTTTATATAGCGCCAAGTTACACTTAGAAACGCTATAGCATACTAAGATAACCTAGTCCCTTAGGCTGTTCTTATTTTAGTAGGTTTTAGTAAGGCCACATTGGATTTTCTAGAGTTTATTAAAGAGTAGTTAAAGGCACTCTAAACAAGTCTTTATTAGGTTAGAAGTAATAACTCTCTAAAACGTAGTCTCTCGCTATTTAGATATATAAAGTTAGCGATTCTTATTAGTCTTAAAGTGGGCTCTAGTAAGCTAAAGCATTATATTAAAGCTATAGTTTTTACCCGTAATATGGTCGTAATAGAATATTACTGCCCGTCCCCTTAATATAATAGAGAAAGCGTAATAGTACTAGTAGCGTTAAATTCCAACCTTATTACAATAGTTATAGAAGACCTATAGTTTTACTTTAAGTATATTATATAGTTCTCCTCTAAACTTCTTTTCTTTATCCAAATATACCTTTATTAGATTCGTAACTTCTTGTAGTAAAGGCTTACCAGTTAGCTAGAGTGGAGGAGGTAGAGGCAGAGCAACTTTAAGTAGGAGGGCACCTCTAGGTGGGAAAGTAGCTCTAAGTAGGGGGTTAGTATTCTAGGGGTTTTAATATAAATTAAAGTTGCCTTCTAAAGAATATAGGTTGTTTTTAGGTTTCTATAGTTAACATATAATCTTAGCTTCCGTCCATATTGGTTCTTCTATACTAGTAATAACGGCCTAAATATTACTAGCAATTAGGTTACTGTTTTTAGCAATGTATACCCCATTCCTATAGAGGAAGTCTTAAAAATTCTAAATAATATTAACGTTGCTAAGTGCCTAGGTATTAGCAGTCCATCCTATAAAATCCTTCCTAAAATACTCCCATAGTTATAAATCGGCGTAGCATTTATTTTAGTAGAATATAATATGGTGTAGGAGAAAGCCGTTAACTTATTTTATGGTATAAGTTATTATATTAAAGGCGAATTTGTCCTAATCTTTATTAATAAGTTTTGCGTGCTTAGCTACCCCTAGTGGTAAGAAGTCTTTCCAGTTATTTAAAGTAGGCATAGCCATGTTTTTAGAGGGAGGGAAGTGTTATTAGTATAGGGATTGTTGTTTAGTATATATTTATGACGTGTATTTATAGTTATAGGGCTTAGGACCAGTTCTAGCCTTAAATCGCAAAGACTTATAAAGCGTATTATTCTGCGTAATAGACGCAAGAATCTATAATCTTAAAAAGGCTTAGGACTAGTTCTGGCCTTTAGATCCTTAGATTTGTGGAAGAGTTCTATTTAAGGTTTAGAACCAGTTCTAACCTTAAAAGATAGCTTCCTCTAGCACGAGTAGTACTAGTACAGTGGCTTATCTCTTCTTAGTAATACCTAGCTGTTCTATAGTATAACAGTGAAGTTAACTACTAATTAGTGTTGGTTACATAAGGGGATATTACGTAGCTACGATTTGTAGATAGTATAATAGTTATTCTTCTTTTTAATAGGAATAAGGAAAGGGGTAAGGAACTTAAGGTTCCTCACTACGCTAGGGCCACGTTAGCACGTGACGGCAATATGCCTAGCGTGATGGCAGCTTACCTCATTCCCAACACTATTACTACCTTTATTACTATACCTACTACTATTAAAACTTTTATTATTATTAAAACTACTACTCCTACTTGTAACTGCCCCTATAATGCCTTATTATTTATTACTACCTACCTACTTTTTATTACCCTCTTCTTTACTTATATACTTTAAATTACTACTATTATATATTCTTTACCCTCTTTTAAATCTACTATTTAATTCTAACCTCTGCTATTAACCTTAATCCTCTTTATTAATATAATATTAATTACCACTATACTAAATACTATTCTTTTATACTAATTATGCTTTTATAACTATAATGCCAATTACCTATCTTTAACCTATATAATAATCTATTTTTATATAATTATAACTGCCTAATTACCTAATTAATCTAATCGCCTACTTTTAACTTATTACCTTACTATATTTAACCTATCTAATTAAACTACCTTTTTGTTTAATAACTTATACTTAACTCCTTATAAATTACTTTTAATTAAATCCTATTATATTCTATATGGCTATTCTTTAAAAATCCGTAATCTATACTTAATTAAATTATTAAATTACTTCTCTTTAACCCTTACTACTACTATTACTACTATTATTATAATAAATCTAAAATAACTGGTTACTAGAATGGGTTACTAGAATAGGTTACTAAAATAGGTTAGGGGAATATTTACTATTACTCCTACTACTACTACTTTTACTACTATTACTACTTCCTTATTCCCCCTTTCGTTCTTAACTATCTACTCTTTAATCCTTAAAACTTTTCGCTCTACCTACTACTAATACCTTCTATACCTCCTATTGCCAACCTATAATTATATATTTAGCTCTCTTCTATTTATACCCCCTCTAACTACTTATAAAAATATTAATATCTATTTCCACCTTAGCCTATTGTCGCTAATCTATATATCTTTACAATTTCTACTATTACCTCTGCTGCTTTTCTATCCCAATCGCCTCTATATCTATAATTAGCCTATTTTCCTCTAACCTTTTTGCCCAACTGCTTCTATAATCCTTTACTATCTACCCCTACTACCTATCTCTTATCTATTCCCCTCTCCTCTACCTATTGTACCTCAAAATACTACTATCTATAACCGCTAACAAAAACTCCCTACTACTATATGCTCTTTGCCCTTAACTAAAACCCTATAATATTCCTACCCCTTTTATTCTACCCGATCCTCCCCGCTTCGCTAATATTAACTATTTATATACCTTATATTTATACTAAACAATTCTCTATAAATATAATACTAACCACTTATATTTAACCTATATAATAATACATCTTCCTATAACCCTAACTGCCCTAACTAACGTAATTAGGTTAGGATACTGCATTAAACCTACCTAATTACCCTTTGCTTCCCTAATTAAAATACTAAACATTATTTTCTTTTATAATATCAACATATCAAAATTAACTTCTTTATAATGTTAACATACCGAAACTAACTTCTTTTACAATGTTAATATGCCTAAATTAACTTCTTTTATAATGCTAACATACTAAAATTGACTTCTTTTACTATATTAATTAATATACTAAAATTACCTACTTTACTACTTTATAACTTAATCTATAATATAAATCAATTCCCCTAGCCTATCTTCGCCAATCTATATATCTCTATAATCCCTACTATCGTCTCTACTACTTTTCTATTTCTATTGCTTCTATACCTATAAATATATCAATATCGTCTTCTAAATTGCTTCTTTAACTACTTCTTCCTCCTCTTTTACTTCTATATTATTAAATCCCCTCTTTCTATCCTTACTAAATACCCCTACTACTATATACTCTTTGCCCCCAACTAAAACCTTAATTAATTCTTACCTCTATCTAATCCTCTCCTAATATTAACCATTTATATACCTTATGCTAATGCTTCTTTACCTAAACAACCCTTTATAAATTTAATACCAACCGCTTATATTTAACCTATATAATAAACTATCTTTATCTAATCCTAAGTGCCTAGGTTTACTCTAGTAATACTATTTATTCTTTTATATTTATAAAGAGATAAAGATCTAATATAACAATATTTTATTATTAGTAAAAGAATTTCTAAGTTTTAGTTAAGGCTTATAGAGTAGGAGTAAGTAAGTGAATAGGAGAGAGAGAAAATTAAATCAAAGTATAAAGATTTTAGCATTTCTAACTAGTAGCCGGATATATCCTTTAGATCTCAACACCATTAATATATTAGCGTATAAATTTGCGCATATTTGTAGCAGAACTTTATTAAAATCGTTTATATATTAATGTAATTATATTAGGGGATATAGGGAATGGTAACCTTGTAATAAAACATTATTAGAGGGTATATAAAGAAATAAAAGTTCCTTTAGAATATAGACTACTTAGGAGATTTCAAGTGCTGTAAAACCACTACTATAAATAGTACGCTACTAGAGCTAAGCTATAAGCTTTAGGCAGCTTATATAAAGGCCTACTACACTTTCTTACCTACTTAGATGCTTGCTTTTAGAGAGTTAGGCCCTCTAGCTAGATAGGTAGCAGTAGCCTAGGACCTACTAATTAAAAGCCTTAAGAAAAGAGACCTTAGGGATATGCTAAAGTGCTAGATAGGAAAGTCTAGTAAGCTCTTATATATAGTCTAAGTATTTTATTTATATATATTAATAGGTCTTACATTTTTAGACACTAGGTAAGCGTATAGGAGCAACTTATAGGCAAGAGAACAATATAGTTAGCACCTTAGCTAGGTAAGTGTATAGGGTGCTAAGTAATAAGTTAGGGCAACTAGCTAGTTATTAGAAGCTAAAAGCTTAGGGCCAGGTAAGTAGTAGAGGTTAGGAGCTAAAAAAGCTTAAAGCTAAGTAAGTAGTAGGGGTTATAATGGCGCTAAAGCGCGTCACTTACTAAAATCTATTATATTCTACCAACTCTAACTTCTACTAACTAATTAGGATTTTCTATATCTAGTATAGAAAATCGCTATTAGCTCGCTTACCACTAGCGCCTTAACAGCTCCTTTGTATTTATATTAACCTATAATAGTCTTCCTCTTCTTCTTCTTCTCTTTAGCTTAGTATCTCTATATAGTAGCAATCTACAAGCTTTGGTTTAGAGGCATTTATATAAGCCTATTATAGGGGTTTAGGAGCTAAAAGCTCGGAGCTAGGTAACTAGTTAGGAGCTAAAAGCACCAAGCTAAGTAAGCTGCTATAAACCCCAACTGATGCACTAGCTGGGTAAGTGCTTAGGGCGTAAATATAAGCTGCCTAAAATTAGATAAAACCCTTCTCTAATAATTTAAATAAGGAACTCAATCCGTATAGAGACGCTTTAAACGCCCTAAACTATTACTTAAAAATATCTCCACTTATATTAGAGATAACAATCCTACTATTTCTACTAATAGTAGTAAACATTAGTGTAAGTCCGATCTTAAGGGTCGCCGAGAGATTTTATTGCCAATTTAGAAGATTAAGCTGTTAGCGATGGTTTAAGTAACTATAGTAGTAGTTCTAATCCTAATATATAAATAGAGTTTTAGTAGAGAGAGTTTCTTATCACTTATTTTAATTTTAGACTGCAACTCGCTAAACTTTAGAAGAGCTTACAGGCTATAACCCGCTAAACTTTAGGCACCTTATTACGGAACGCAGGCAATAGCTACAAAGCGTATATATTTGGGGAGTCTATAAGACGTTACACAATCGATCGTAAGGGTTAAGGGCGTAAGGAGGTAATATACCCTTACATAGCTGATATAAGCTGTACGCAAGGTGTACGCAAGAGTATAGGGTTCTCCTATAGAGGCCCCTATAGTTAGGTTCCATAACACACCTCTAGTTGAACTTAGATTAATATATTAAAACAATATTATAGGTAACTAGTTACTGGTTATTAAAATATAATACTTAATTTAATTATTTATTTCTGCTACTAATACTTTAGTATGTTAATATGCTAAAATGCTAGCTTTTTACTCTATTAAATATCAACCTTCTTTTTACTTATAATATCTCAACACTTATCTTAACACTTTAAAAAAGGGGGTTTTAGTATGTTAATATGCCGAAATCAAATTATAAGTTATTATGGAAACCGCTTCAAGTTTTCTATAATAATATAACCTATATTAAGAATTGATCTTTTAATTTATAAAATATTCTATCCTACCTATATATTACAACCTGCTTAAAATATCTATTATTACCTTATTGCTAATAAACATTATATTGCAAGACTTTTACCTATATACCTCCCTTTCCTCCCCTAATTATAGTATATACTTAAGCTCGTCTTTGAAATCACGTCCTACTAGCTGTTTTAGAACTTACCTACGCTATATTTCCCGCTAATACGCGCCCCAATAAGCCGGTATTAATATATTAGCATAGTTATACTAACCTTTACCCTATATTACGTAGATTGTCTGCGGGTTCCTATACTTAAAGCATAAAGTATATATTAATAGCTACCCCTTATATCGCCTCTGTCCCGCCTTAAACCGCTATTAACCCTCTTTTATAGCTATACGTTTAGAGTTAAAGAACCTCCACTTACTTACTGTCTAATACTTCTCTAATATATAGTCTGCTCCTTGTACTGTTTCTAATATGCTTAGATCTAGCAAGTCTACTAACCGGTAGAGTAAGTAGCTGCCTTTAAGTAGCTTTAAGTTGCTAATATACCGTTACAAGCAACGCTCTTAATCGTGTATATACTGCTTTAGCAGCTAACCTCCTACCTCTAAGTCCTCCACCTTGCTGGAACTCTTAAACTTATCCACCCTCTTTAACATTCCTATACTATCCTCCCTTGATTTACTAGCCAACGCTAGCTTAATCTTATTAGCTCTAACCAGAATGCCTAGCTCTCTATACTAGTTACATAATATACTCTCGCCTTTGCATATCTGCGGTACCTTATTAAGGAAGATGCTAAGCAGCAGTAACCAACACCGCGGATTATTTAGGTACCGCTATATAACCTTTATTTCGTCCAGTAAGAGCTTACCTACTAGACTAACATCTACTGCTTTCTAGTTTTTTGGTAGGAAAATATAAGAGATTCTACCTTTATTATCTCTTCCTACCTATCCTGCTTCCTACGCAAAATCTATCGCACTTATAGGAGCCCCAATATAAAACACCGCCCATATATAAGCGTGGTTTATTCTGGGGCTAAATATACTTATAGTGACTATTACCCAGGACTCCCTAGCGATCTATTTAGCTAGAGTAGAAGCTTTCTCCTTATCTATACTGGAATCTAAGTAGTATATAAAACACTATAGCCTTTTTATAACCTTATCTGCTTCTAGTTTCGTTATAGTATATATAATATAGCGTGCCCCTTGTTCTTAAATAAACCAACCCTCCTATAGCGTAGCTCTTATTTCTGCTAGCGCAAAATTCTATAACTTTATAATATTGCTTCGCCTGACCTAATATTCTAGATCTATGTATAATATTAAAGACTGGATAGTGCAAGGCTAGTATAGTAGCATTACCTACTTAAACCAATTAACCATTGTCGGCGGCAATATAGCTGTAAGGTAGACAAACTAATACTATAGGCTTCTTAGATATTTAACCAGCCCCATCTTAGGCCGGTACTAAGATGTAGTTATAGCTAGATGACTTTTGTTAAAAATTACCCTATTAAGCCCATTCCCGGCTTTAAGCCGGTTAAGATAGGAGTGGAATATAGGGCTAACTACCTTATTGACTAATATAAATACTAACAGATATTTGAATTCTTTATCTTTCCTACTTTCCTATACTTTATACCTGAGCCCTATATAGTTAAGCCGCCGCATTATATCCTGCTTTAAGCCGATTAGGGGAAGTATTACCACCATTATACCTGCGCTAGGGAGCATTAATGGAAGCATAAATAGAAGGCTCTTCCCTTTGCTAGTGCTTAAGATAGCAATAACTTAGCCTACGCTGTCTAATACTACTTATATTACTTCTTTTTACTTAGCCGATTTATACTACGCCTGGGGACCATAGAGATCTTAGAGCCCTGCTACCGCCTCCTCTATTGTTTAACGATATCTATGGCGCGGTAGAGCCTTCCTATACGCAATCCTCTTTACTAGGGGGGTATTAAGTGTGTCCACTTTTAATCATTCCTAGTAATGCTTATTTATCGCCCTATCCTACTTTGTTCCTATTTGGACTAGATCTCTATATAGCCTATACCATATCTAACTTGCTTAAAGATACTCCTAAAGTCCAGTATTAGTAAGCCCGTTGCGAAAATTAACCGTCCCCCTATATGCTTGGTTTCCTATATAGGGCCTATATAACGCCTGCTAATAAAACACTTCTGGTATAGCATAGCCGCCATGCCTACTACTAGGTCCGTTGTCTGGATTATTAATATCTCTAGGTAGATTAAGGTCTAGCTAATAATCTAAGCCTGTAAACTTTTTTATTCCAATCCCTATAGCCATCTGCCGCCATTTTTGCGCGTTAATTACTATTAAGATAGTTGCTTTAGTCTCTAACACTAGGACCCTTGTTATTTTATCCTCTGTCCACGTATTTCTGCCTTAGGACTATAAGTACTCTATTATGTCTTCTAGAATAAGAACTTCTTCTTTAAGCCAGATGCGAAAGGATAGGATTAGGACTATATACTATACCATTAGCTCGCCGACTTTAGGTAGTAGGAATTGCACTAGCTACCTATAAGCATTAGTCTAATTTAGCGACTTATAGTACGTTAATATAAAGAGTAGATAGCTATTATAGATAAATAAGTTTCGCTTATTTGCCTATTTATTACACTACTTAGTACCTAAGAACTTAGGTCTCCTTACTGGCTAACCTAAACTAATATAGATATAGACCATTATATACTCTAGGAAATGTTGGACCGCGCATTTATATTAATAGGCCGTGTCGCTAGATACCTACCATTCTCTATCCGCCTTCTTTAATATAAGCAGTCTAAAAATATCTAGCTATAGCCTTAAATTATCTAGTAACTATCTATTACCGCTACCTAAGTGCTTTTTATTGCGGCTATCTATAAGAAAGGAGCCGCCTGGCTAAAATAAGTCCTAATTATCCAATAACTTATAAACCTTATATATAGGGACCTTTTCCAACCCAAAATATAAGTCCTAGTAGAATATTTTGCGCGCAGCTACTAGCTCCTGCTTAACAAGATTACGCAAGTCAGTTATAGTAAATTTTATGTCCTTGTACACTATAGTTTGCTTATTACTATATTAACAGATATACGCTTGCCTAACTATATTCTGCGCGATCCTAGAACCTAGCAGTTAAGTTATAAGTAGTTTACTAATTAGGCCCAGACTGTTATTAAGCAGCTATTGGTTTTATACGCTAACTAGATACCCACTAAGATCTTCTACCTTGCCCGCATTAAGAGTATTAAGGCAATACTAAAATATAATTAGCTAACTGTTATAGATTAGATGCAATAGGTATAATATATAGTAGCCAATCTTTATCTAGCTGCGTTCTTTACTATCCTATACAAGAATAGCGGTAAATGAGACCATTAGTAAATCAAACGCCCTTATATTAAGCCGCTATTAAATAAAGGCAAGGCTAAGTTCTAGGGCGAGCTTGTCTAGCTTATCTATGGCTTCTTTAGTTCCTACTCCACCTTTTTCTCTATCCTCTCCTTTATTCTACTCTTCCCTTAGCTTTACCTTATTTGCCGCCTCTATTATATTACTAGCATACTTAAGCTGCCTCTCTATAGGTCGAAATAAATCCTTATATAAGCATTCGCCGTCCTTTACGTGGTAAAAGTAATACGTCAGCTTCTGCTATGTCTAGATATACGTGTTTGCTAAACGCTTATTCTATAACGGTTTGATTGGATCTTGTGACATTTCGGCCCCGTAAAATATATTTAGTAGCTTAGCATTAAGCCGATTCAGCCGCCGATTCTTATATAATATATTATCCTTTATAATCCCTATTACTTTCCGCAGCACCCTCTCCATGCTAGCGCAAACTATAGCCAGCAGTGGTTTATCCTAAGTATCCAGAAGCTTATAGAATTAAGGCAGATCTTCTACATTTAATTCTATAAGGTAAATGTAATATTCAGTCAACTTTAGCTATAGCGTAATTTCTAAAATATGCGCCGGCACTTACACCTAGCTATAGCGCTCTGCTCTTTTATCCTGCGCTTCTTTAAACTGGATCTGCAACGCATTTCAACCACTTTTTGCTTCTATAGCACTAAGCAAAGCCATCTTGCTACTGCTAATAGCACCGTTGTTATTACTACTGCTGCTATTCTAATCTAGAGGGATAATAATAAAGTACTTAACATGCTGCGTCTTAGCCTATAGCGTCTATAGCTTAGCCGCCCAGTAGGGGATACTCTTGTTAAGCTTACGCTTCCAGTTATGCAACTTAAAGTAGTGCTGCTTAATAGAGTCCATGTTAACTATAAGAAAGTTATAGTCTGCCGCGTCGCAGCCGTAGCCATTATAGATAGGGAGACCGCTAATAGGCCTTCCTCTATATGCCGGCCTTGGTATATCACTAGGGTATAATATAATTGGACCTATACTAAGAATAAATTCTAGAATTTCCCTAACCCGCCTAGCTTTGAGAGAATATAACTATACAAGGTGTCGCGCTATATTTGCACTGGTATAGCAGCCACTGTGTTTAACATAGAGCGTTATACTAAGGGGACGCAGTACTTTTAAATATCGAGGCATTATGTCTAATAAAGCTTCGCTTAAATATAGCATTATAGGGGAACCTTTTATAGCGCTTCTATGCCATTGGCCCGCGAAAATCTATATCTACCGTTATGTTATTCTCTATAGTATATAGCCGTATTCCTCGCGTTCCTATATATATATTAGTAGGATCCTAGTGTAAGCTAGTTATAAGAGCCTCTAGAGATTTAGTAACTTATTAGGTTTAGACAAGCTAACCTTAGCTACGCAATAATAATACTCTGTATTTGTTAAATCTTGTTTTCCTATACAAGCCATTCGCCGTACTTACTATGGATTATAACTTAAGCAATAGGGAGCCTTTAAAACGTAGGAGGTGTGGCTTCTAATCTCTATCCTTAGGGGGGGATACAATGCCCACTGCCTAAGCTTTAGCCTAAGCTTAGCTTAACGCTATTTCCTACCTTAAGCCATCTCCTGTCTCTGTATAATTAAATACCTATGCCTGTATTAATTCTAGCCTTAGGCGTAATTTCCTAAGAGACACAAACCTTCCTTCTATGTTTACTTCCCGCACTATTTATTGGCACCAACACCCCCGCAGTCTAGGTACGCGATAGCACTAACCCTAGCCTCTTATTCTTTATTACAAAGTTACCTAAAGATGCCTTATAGTGGATCCGCTAGTCCTACAGACCTAAAGTCTTTCTATAACTTAAATCCAAGCCTAAATAAGAACATAAACCCATTAACCTAGACAACGCTATTCTAGACTCTTAACCGCAAAGCGAAGATAATAGTAACTATAGTAGCCCAGTACCCTTTTAGTCTATAGCCAATGTTGCAGACCATAATATAAGCGACAAGAGTACCAGTTATAGAGATAAAAGGCCTATATCTAATGCTTCTTCGTCTTAACCGCCTGCTAAGCGTACTCGGAACTATACAGCTATACTAGAGCCAGAGTATATTATAACTATCAGTAATATAAACAGGCGTAAAGAAAGGGAAAGGTGTAAAAGGTTGGAAAATATACTTTCCAACATCTTTATAACCGAGGAAGAGGATAACCTGCAGCATATATATATATGGGAGAATGGAACGAAACTCGCCTAGCTAGCTAAACAGCCTAACTATATAGGAATTAGTAGACAAGAGGCGTCCGCCTTAGTCTATAGGGCGAGCGCTATTACTAGTAGGGAAGCTATTAAGAACCTAAAGGCCGTACTCGCCCACTAGCGAAAAAATCGCACTATGGATTTAAACCTCCAAACCACATCGTCGCAGTCCTTAGTTACTTTTACCTCTACTAGCCAGAATATAAATACCGCCCTATCTAGTTTCTAAAAGGCTTTCTTTAACCTTGCCACTATTAAAGCAACCGGGATACTTTAAGATATTCTTTATTACCATTACCTCGCATACCTCTACGACTGTTATTGAAACGTAGAAGCACTTCTGGACCGTACATTGTCAACCACACGGTGTAGAGGTATTAGCGATGCCTCTTTTATTAAGAAGCAGCTCTTTAACGCACTCTACCTATCTACTAATATACATTCTTTATTGCTAGTTAACTCGTCTGCTCCGTCTGCTAAGTAATAGCGCTGCTTTACAAAGTGTCTTGCTAAGGGCTACTAATAGCATTATATGCGGGAGACGCTTGGTTCTGGTATTCTTGCTCTTATTCCTATATCTAAACTACCTAATTCTTTCGTAGAGCGCCTCTTGTTAGCTATGTTTAAAGTGTTTCTTGACCTTATTATCCGCTTTTACCTAGACGCCATTAAGTTTGGTCGACTAATAGAGCACTTTATATAAAATGCCTTAATGGGCCGCTAGCCGCCGTATAGCTACCTTTCTATTAAACATCTAAGTAATAATTAACTGCAGGAAATGTACCTTTCTAAGGTAGTCCAGCTATTTGAGCGTTATACTGCACTAACTATTAAGTATATTTCTCCCCTACCTATTAAATATGTTTCTTCCTTACCTATTAAACATATTTCTTTCTTACTTACTAAACACGTTTCTTCCTTACCCGTTAAACATATTTCTTCCCTACCTATTTAACAAGTTATATATACTAAAAGGACTTAATTTTACCATATTAAGAGCCTATTATAATATGTAGTTATAAGGGATATATTATAAGACTAGAGATATATTGTTCTAATTACCGTCCTTAATAGGAGATATAATGCGTACGGCCTAATATTTACCTAATTGTCAATCCGTGCGTCCCCTAGTGTTACCTGTTTTGTAATTAGTGGCCGCTACTACTGTGGCTTATTTAAACCTGTAATTAAGTCAGTTATTCAGCAAGGCTCTATATATAAGGCTTGTAAATGCGACAGTAGCACCGCGATTAGGGCGTGTGGAGTTACTATATTATAAGAACTCGTTACTTTGGTGCGTATATAAGAGCTCTATATTAATATAAAATATAGAATAGAATCTAATTTCTTTACTCTAAAACGTGGCCTAACGGCCATTCTCTATCATTTATACTGTCACGATGACGATGTATTATATTTAAACACTAGATAAATAGGCATTAGATTTAAAGAGTTAGTAGCTATATACTGCTATTATAATAACTTAAGAGGATTGCTAGAGAGCTTAATAGGAATACAGCTACGGTTAAATCTATATAGAGGTATTTGGGCGGATAAACTATCTGCTAAATAATACTAAACAAGAAAAGGAATCCTATAAACACCAGCTATAAGCACGACGTAGCGCATATAACGGTAGTCCCGCTATAGCTATATATATATCCAACTATTGATATTTTGCCCTTCTAAACCTTCTATATCTACTATAGAAATGTTGAAGTTAAAATTAAGCTCTAACCCTTCTATATCCACTATAGAATTATTAAAGTTAATATTAAGCTCTAACCCTTCTATATCCACTATAGAATTGTTAAAGTTAAGATTAGTAAGCCTATTGCTTTCTAAAAGGACACTAAAGTCTGGTCCAGAGCAATAGGTGCTAAGGTGTAGTAGGGCTTAGGAGCCGCATCGTTATTCTAAGTAAAGGTAGGGTTTCTAAGTTAACTAACTAGACTAGGTTTAACGGCGTTAAACATGCCTATGCCACCTATATTAAGCGTGGGCGATATAGTTGCTTCTATTTGGGCCGATGCAACGGCGTTAGAATAGGTCAGTGGGACAATCGCAGCTATATTAAACCCCTAATGCATCTTCCGCAAGTGCTCCTCTATCTTATTATGCCTATTAAACGACTTGCCAGTAATAACGGCCCTATTATACTAGATAATGCCTCCTTAACTACGGCCGCAGCTAGTAACTGGGCACCAATAGGCCGTCAGATAGTAGATGCTTTTAATATAGCGCTGAAGGTCTGCAGGGCGTTTGTAGCTGGTGGCGTATCCTAAAAAAGGACAGGTGCGAGAAACTGCTAAGCTAAAGAAAAGAAGAATAACTAATAACCGTTAGCCTAAGGGTAAAAAAAAAAACCTTACCCAGTAGGCCCCTAGTAATCCGTTAAGGATTGCTGGGGCTTACTAAATACAGAAAATATCTAATTGGCCAGCATACTGCTACGTCCATTAGAAAGCGAGCTATAGGGCAGAGGCGCAGCGAAGGGTATTTAGATCAGCCCTTTGTCTAAGCTGCAAAAGGGCGGCGAATTAGGTACGGAAGCCATACTAACAAAGACAGTGCTGTTATAAGGTAATAATAAATACAGAAATTCTAAACGTGCTATGTCGTTACACTAAGTAACAGATTGCAGTTATAAAGAGCGTGGAGCGTAAGAAATAAAGCAAGGGAAGTTGGCCTGGTTTAATCTTCGCCCTACTAGGCCTATAGACACTATCCGTAATAATATAGGGCGCTCCCCCTTGTAATGCGTAAGTTATATAGTGCTATATAGCCGCCAGCGGGGCCTACACCGAAATATTATAAATAGTATGTAACGCCGAACATCGCCTACTACTAAAATTCTTCTAGAAATTAATAAATCGCGTTACATCCTATTACCCACATATAATAACCTTGCTGTCGCTATCAGAATCGTGCTTTTGCTTAGCCGGAAAATTTAACATTCTATAGCCCTACCCTTTGGTAAACTTATAGATATTATTAAGCACAAGCTTTTAAAAGTCGTACAGCTTTAATAGAGGTGGGTTAAGAACTATGGTGGATAGGATAAATGCAATATACACACTTTGATTTTCGCGATGTAGAATAATGCTCACGCTAAACCGTATTAAATTTCTGTCTATACCGCTAAGCTAAATTAAATTTCTATCCTAATTCTTAAACCCCCTAACTTTGCAGTAATATAATAACCCAACCATGCGACTTGCTGTGCTTTATTCTACCTTACCCGCGTGAAAAAATTACTATTACTTACTAGACCTATTTATTTATGTTATAGTATTGCATAGCATTTTTGGTATTCCTTACTTAAATTTTTACTAAGTCCCTGCCGCGTCCACTTAATCCTAACACCCTAACACCCAACACAACTATACGAGGTGTCGCGACATTTGCAGTCGCTATATTTACCGCAGAGGGCCATGTTAAGGGGACGCAACACTTTTAAATATCGAAGTAGCACGTCTAGCGAACCTTTACTTAAGGATAGTGTTATAGGGGAACCTTCCATAGCGCTTCTATATCGTTAGCCTATGAAAATCCAGGTTTATGGTCGCAACTAATTGCTAGGTCGCTTATTGCACGACCTATATACTTTGCTTACCCTACTTTTGTATAGGAAATTTACTTATTGCTTAGCACCAAGTCGGAACCTAATATTAAACTAGTACCATGCTTTACTAAGTAATTAAAATGTTTTTACCAATTAGATGCTTAAGTGCTTAATAATATTGCTTAATACTCTATATTAATTAACGCCTATTCTCTCTATCCGCCTAGCTAATATCTCTAGTGTACTTTCCTTTTTAATTTCTGGTTCCTTAACCTTGTTAATATTGTCTTAAGTACTTACCCTAAATATCTTGTCCACAAAGACCCGCCTGATTGTAATAGCTATATACTGGTAGTTAAGCGTATATAGCTTATTCCTAAGTGCCTATAAGGACCACGCCTTAATTACCTATATGAGACGGTCTGTTTTTTACGCTCTATACTTATTAGCCTAGATATAGTTGCTCTATTTATAGCGCTAAATATACTCTATAAGCCTCTCCTAGAATGGTAGCACGTATACTAGATATAATGCTATTAGCTAACCTACCCTCTATGGCAAAAACCGCGGTATAACCTTTGGCGCGTTAATAAGCGACTGTAACTTATAATAATAAGTAATAAATACCACCTATCTATTTATAACAAAAATGTTCTAGTCCTATAGAAGCCTATTTTAATACCGGTATAATATAATTTTAGTCCCCTTAGCCGGCTATTCTACTGTTATATATACTATAAATAACAGCAGCTTAAGAAATATGTTAACTTTTTATATATATTGCCAGACCCGCTATATATGCTACCCCTTCTTTACCCATATTTTCCTATCTACTTTGCTTTGTTATATCTGCTTAAGTATCTATTCTAGCCCGCTGCTTAGCCTATTGCTTGACTTGCTTATAAATAAAATGCCCTATTTTATAAATATTATGTTGTTCTTAATCTTTTTTAGTAGGATAGCAAACCGCCCTCTTTACCTATAAACCTATATTAGCTCCTGCTATAGTATCTACTTGGCCTTAGTAACTGCATCTTAAATTATTATCTAAAAGCGTTTAATTATAACTGGCCGGCTATGTTAATAGATAATCTTTTTATCTTTTGACCAATAGATGCTGCCTAGATTGTTATAATTTAATATAACTACCTTACTATATGCTAGCAGGCTAATTATTGTACTTATTAGGCTAAAAGAGCTATTGGCTAGAAATTGCTTTTACTTATTAAGAAACTCTGCTTGTTTAGCATCTTTTTATATCTCTCTTTCTGCTAATAGAAGTAGCTATTTAACTATAAGCACCTGCGCACAGTAGACCATACCTATAAGCATAAATAAAAAGTTATTTACTATTTAGAGTCTCTTTAGCTCCTTATTAATCCCTAATATAGTAAGAAAGTAAATAAGTCTACTATTAAACAGACTATTGCTAATGTTCCAGAATATAAATAAAGCTAAGAATTAAAGCACCTGTTTTATAATACTCTTCTTATTTTCTCCTGCTTGTAGCGTATGCTATAGATCCTTTGCAAGTTCTTTTTATTTATTTTACTATTAGAAAAGTTCTTAGGTATCTCTAAGAAACTAAGTATTATTCTTATCATTTTCTCTGCCCTTGCTATTATTATTATCTTCTACCCCCTTATTATTATTTTTACCATTATTATCGCTGTTCTTATTTATCCCTCTAGTTATGCTATTTGTGCTTTTACTACTGGCATTTTTATTATTGTCTATATCTCGCCTAAGTGCGTTATTGTCCCCTTTTGCCTTTTCTACAGCAATAAGCTGTAGATAATAATAGATAAACTACTGCTAGTACCTAGTATAGTACTTTTAACTATCCGCGTTTTCCAACCGCCCTATTAGCCTAATATTAACCTCTTTACGCTTTGCGCTTCTAAGCTATTGCCTTGTTTTATAAGCAAGTGTTAATAGTCTAGATATATATCTCTCCATTAATATATCTATTGCGCTATATACTTGCTTTAACTCCTTTTTATCTTAGTCTAATAATTGCCTTATGTGCGCGAGATATATTAGATTGCGTTTTGCAATATGCTCTAGGTAGCCTATACGGTTATACTATCCTATTTAATCTGTTTTTACTACTTTAGCATTTATTACCTCTAGCCCCTTTTTATAGTCCTTATTAGCCTTTTTTTATTTACTTAGTATAGCTTGTATAAATTCCTCATTGCCCCTATTATCCGTGTGTAAAGCCGCCTCGCCCTCTAGTTCTGGTATGTGTATAGTAAAGTAGCGCTAAAAGCCGCTGCTAGTAAAAAATGTCTGCACTTTAACGCTTGTCTAATGCTCTTGGTCTTACTAAGTTGACTTTTATCCATGCTTTTTATTGCTATACTTGCGTACTTTGTTACGATTTATACTGATAAATCCGCATACTTCCTTATTGTATAAAAAAGCGTCTGTTGGTTTGCGTAGTATTTTAAACAACGGTCTAAATGGTGGTGGTAGTAGTATATCCCTTGGGCCTAAAAGAGCGTATTCGATATACTCTTTAACAATTTCCCTTTGTATCTTTTATGGTATTAAGTGATAGTCGCGTAGATATAACTGTAGATTTCGAATTATATAGCCGTGTTCTTTGCATATTAGTACTTTATAATTAGGGTTATAATATAGAAACTAGTTAGGCGGTTAAGTGTTACTGCTATTAGTATTTGTTATTATTACCATTATTAATACTATTAACGCTAGTGTTAATTTGTGCTAAATTCCAGTCTAAGGGTTCTAGTGAACCTCTATTACAACCCTAATAGTAATATAGTGTAATTCTTAATCCAATACCTTAAAATTTGGTATGCTGAATAACTTTTATATAGGAAAGAATATGTTTAACGTATTATTATAGGGGTATTTAGAGAATGGATCCCACCCTAGAATTATTAGTTTTTAGTTAGTATAACCCCTAATACTAACTATATTTGCCTAGATTTTAGCGCAGCCCACTACTTTATTAATACTATAAAAAAAAGCCAATTTTGGTATATTAATATGCTAAAAGAAGCTAATTTTAGTATATTAATATACTAAAAAAAGGCAGATTTTGTTATATTAATATGCCAAATATATTAAGAATTGATCTTCTAGTAGTATAAGGCTGGTAAAGCCAGCCTCCCTAATATTATATTATATAGCTACTAGCCTTCCCTAAATAGATAAATTAACAATTACGAAAGACTATTAATGTTATATTAGTAGGGCAGCACCAATCCCACGCTAGGTATGTATTGGTAATAGTATTTTAGTTTTGGTTTTTAAAGGGGAATGTAAAGTCTATAGCTTAGCTTAATATAATTTACTTTAACGCGATTTCCTACCTCTATATTGTTAATACCAACTACTATAGCCGCATTAATTCTAGCCTTAGGCGTGACGCCTTAGGAGATATAAACCTTCCTTTTACGCTTACTTCCCGTCTTATTTATTGGCACCAACACCCCTACTATATAGGTGCGTGACAGCACTAACCCTAGCCTGTTATTCTTTGTTGTAAAATTACCTAAATATGCCTTATAGTGGATCCGCTAGTCCTATAGGCCTAAAGTGCTTCTATAACTTAAACCTATTAATGTGAATAACGCTAATCTGGACTCTCGCCCGCAAAGCGAGGATAATAGCAACTATGGTAGCCTAGTATAGTCTACTACTGGTATTGCTGACAACGGCCTAGATAGCATATTAGACAGTATACGGGATATAAGTGACGAGAGTGCCTATTATAGGGATAAAAGGTCTATGTTTAATACTTCTCTAACTTAACTGCCTGCTAAACGTGCTTAAGACTATAAGGCTATACCACACCTAAAGTACATTATAACCATTAGTAATGTAAATAGGCGGAAAGAAAGGGATAGGCGTAGAAGGTTAGAAAATAAGCTTTTTAACATCTTTATAACTAAGGAAGAGGATAACATATAGAATGTATATATATGGGAGAATGGAATGAAACTTGCCTAGCTAGCCAAGCAGCCTAACTATATAGGAATAGGTAGATAGGAGGCGTCCGCCTTAGTCTATAGGGTAAGCGCTATTAGTAGTAGGGAAGCCCTTAAGAACCTAAAGGCCGTACTCGCCTACTGGCGAAAAAACTATACTGTAGATTTAAACCGCCAGACTTTTCCCTAATTGTTGTCGCATCCCCCCTAATTATTGTTATAGTCCTTAGTTACTTTTACGTCTAGTAGCTAGAATATAAACGCCGCCCTATCTGGTTTTCGGAAGGCTTTTTTTAATATTGCTACTATTAAAGCTACTAGAATACTTTAAGATATTCTTTATTACTATTACCTTATACACCTTTACTAATATTATTAAAATATAGAAGCACTTCTGGATCCTACACCATTAATCGCATAGAGTAGAGGTATTGGTAACGCGTCTTTAGTTAAGTAGTAGCTCTTTAAGGCGCTCTACTTATCTACTAATATACCTTTTTTATTGCTAGCTGACTCCTCCACTCCATTTAGTAAGTAATAGCGCTACTTTATAAAGTGTCTTTATAAGGGCCACCGATGGTATTATATATAGGAAGCACTTAGTTCTGGCATTTTTACTCTTATTCCAATATCTAGAATACCTTATTCTTTTATAGAGCAGCTCTTATTAGGCGTATTTAACGTATTTCTTAACCTTATTAAGCGGTTTTACCCAGACACTATTAAGTTTAGTTAGTTAATAGAGGACTTTATATAAAATGTATTAATAGGCTAGTAGCCGCCTTGTGGTTATCTTCCTATTAAAGATATAAGTGATAATTAACTATAGGAAATAGATCTTTCTAATATACTCTAGCTGTTTAACTGTTATTCTATACTAGCTATTAAGGATATTTCTTCTTCCTCCTTACCTATTTCTTAAGTTGTATATACATATAGTAAATATAGACAGACAGGATCCCACCCCAGAATTTTGTAATTAGTGTTATAATATAGAAACCAGTTAGACGGTTAAGTGCTACTACTATTAGTATTATTTGTTGTTATGGTTATTAACGCTGGTTATATTCTAGCCTGTAGGTTTTAGTAAACCTCTATTGTAACTAATACTAACCCTAAGTTAATAGTAATATAGTCTAATTCTTAATCCAACACCTTAAAATAACTAAACTTAATATACTAAACAACTTTTATATGGCAAAGAATACGTTTAACGTATTATTATAGGGGTATTTAGAGAATGGATCCCACTTAATAGATCCTATTCTAGAATTATTAGTTCTTAGTTAGCGTAACCCTAAATACTAACTATATTTGTCTGGATTCTAGTGCAATCTACTACCCCCTTAATAATAGGCCACTAATAGGTTATAGGCTATTAACAGGTTACGGGCTACTAATGGGTTATAGGCTACTAACGGGTTATAGGCCACTAATAGGTTATAGGCTACTAATAGGTTATAGGCTACTAACGGGTTACGGGCCACTAATAGGTTATAGGCCACTAATAGGTTATAGGCTACTAATAGGTTATAGGCTACTAATGGGTTATAGGTTACTAATAGGTTATAGGCCACTAATAGGTTATAGGCTACTAACGGGTTATAGGTCACTAATAGGTTATAAGCTAACCCTTTTACTTTTTTTTTAACCCCTACTTTACCCTCCTTTTAACTAATCCTATTATTTAATAAAATACCGTATAAAATTACTTTATAACTATTAGTATGCATTAATAACGTGCAGAATATATATATTGTAATAATATATACTATATGGTGTTATTAGTGGATTCTTTTTCGTTTTATCTATACGTCTTAATAATATATATATACGCGTCTCGCGTAGATTATGTACTCTATATATATAATATATAAAACGAATATCTACTAATAATAACACTATATTTTTACTATCTTTATATATTATTACCCTACTAGTAGAACTTACTATAATTTACTATATAGTAATACTTATATCACTTTAATATTATATATAACTTTAACCCACCCTACTTATCTATTTCCCTTTATTTTCTCTTACTTTAGATTTTTGTTTATAGATAATCTAATTATATAGCTTTACGCCTCCCTTTTACTATACTTATACCTTAATTAACTAACTTACTAATTATTACTGCACTATTATAAACCCTAGTCAGCCTCGCTTAAGCTAAGCCTTAGCGCTATATATATAGACCTATCCTTTCCTTAACCTTCTTTTAGACCTTGTCTTAGAATTCTAGTTTACTAGCTATTAATAGATTCTATTTTTTTAACTAAGCCTTTATACTAATATATATTAATAGAACTTAATTTCCCTATATTAATATCCTAATTTTACTATCTTAATATACTAAAAGAACTCTATTTTACTATACTATAAAAAAAACCTGCTTTTAGTATGTTAATATGCCGAAATCGCTTTTTATATAAAAATTACCTAAACTTTAAAACTAAAATCCTATATTAGCGACTTATTTAATTAAGGTATAAGTATAGCAAAAAGGTAATATAGGCTATGGGAACCGGTTATAGAAATGGCTTATAGGAATAGCTTATAGGAATAGCTTATAGGAATTATAATAGGCTTATATAAATGCCTCTAAACTAAACCTTATAGATTACTACTATATAAAGCATATTAATATACTATAATATATTATTTTCGGTATATTAATATACTAAAAAATCCTAATTTTACTATTTTAACATCTTAAAAGATATCAATTTCGCCCTCTTAACATACTAAAATAACTTAATTTTACTATCTTAACATTATAAAAGAACTTGATTTCGGTATTTTGATATCCTAAAATAACCCTATTTTAATATATTAATATACTAAAAAAACTTAATTTTGCTATGTTAATATGCCAAAACTTCCCCTTTTATATTAAAATCACTTAAAATTATAATAAAACTATAAACCTAAACCCTCTACCCTTCTTATTATCCACAAGAATTCCTATATTAAATTATTACTTTTAAACCCGCTATTAACCCACTACCTCTTTAAATACCCCCCTAATGCCTTATAGTTATTAATATCTATACCTACTTTTTCTAATCTTAACCTCTACTTCCTTTTAACCTTATTATATAAACCTAATATTTTAACTATTACACTTACTATTACCCCCTTATATACGTAATCCTTTCCTATTTGCCTAAACCCGCCCTTTCTGTTATCTATCTACCTTATATAAACCCCTTAGGGGGCTCTGCATTTAAAATAATCTATTTTTTTTAACCTTTTTAATGCTTTCCGTAACTGCTGCCTATATCCTCCTAATATATTAACCTCGCTTATTTATATAATCCGCCAATCTATATTTCTATACTTTATTTGCCGCTTTATATACTATACACCTATTCTTCTACTATTGTAACTGCCTCCCTATTAACTGTAATATACCCTTACCCCCCTCTTCTCTCTCTTTATCCTCTTTATTTTCTTTATTCTCTCTATTCTCTTTATCCTCTTTGTTCTCTTTATAATCTTCCTTATTTTTTATTTATAATTCCTTCTTATCTTCTAACCCTAATTGACTTGTAAATCCTAAATTAAACCTAGATACTTCTTGTCTCCCTTTTAGCTTTTTTATATCTTCTACTTCTTCTATCTCTTTAACCTCTTACTCTTGCTCTTGCTTTTCTATATGCTATACTACCTGCTCTCCCCCGTTACTTATATAAAGTATTATTTTAATAACCACAACCATTGCGTTACTTATTAATATTCCCTATACTTGCCTTTAATATCGCTGTCCTAGCTATTTACTATATTCCTTTAACCTACTACCTAGCTTTACCTTATAGCTAGCTTTACTAATAATATTTAACCTATAAGCTGTTTCTATTGCTACCCTAATAACTAGGACTAATATGTTTAACCACTAATATTTTTTTAACTTGCTTTTTCTTGTTGCGTATAGCTTTTAATTAATTCTATACTTTATATATGTGTAACTACTCTTATTATACTAAATTAGAGTCTAGAACTTATTATAATCTACCTACCCTAAGTTTATAAATTTCTAACACTTAGCTAATAAATATAGATATAAGTTGTTTTTTAAGTCTAGTATCTAGTATACTGTGTAGCCGTCTACTAGCTTGTCTAGTAGCTTCTATACCTAACCCTCTTTGTCTATATCTCTTGTTTATAAACTCTGCTAGTCTATTAAACCCTTACTATATCTATTATATGCTGCGCAGTCTATATCTATGTACCTAACCTCTTTGCTATCTAGATACCTACTTATCGCCCCTTAATAGCACTCTATTATTTGAATAAAAGCCGCTATTATTAACCTATTAACTAACCTAGCCTTTCTTTTAGCCTATCTTTCTACCTTATTATTCTTTAAGAGCACTACTAAGTCTACTGCCTTTTCTTTATGTCCCACCCGCCTACTTTCTTGCGCGTAGTTAATTATTCTATACGGTAGCCCTATATAAAGCACGAATATAATACTAAAGTAGTCTACCCTAGTTTTAAGAGCTGACGTTATAATAATAAACCCCCCTACTTTAACCTATTTTAAAAGTCGCTCCTCCCTATTAACTAACCTGGCGTAATAATACGCGTACTTAAGCAACTAAGCTATCTCCTTATATTGCTCTTAGCTGTGATAGTATACTACCCCCTTTATGCTATTTAGCCTTTAAGCTTATTTCTTATATATTGCTAGCACCGTTTCCTTAATCTTCCCTCCCTAATACTATTGCACTATATACCGTGTCTTTACTTATACTGTGCTTGCTTATATATATATAGCTAATAGTATAAGTATAACCTTGCTTAACTCCTGCTCTAGTAGCTAGGGTAGCGTTGCTATAAGCAGTAGCATCTTAATTTCCTTATCTCAGAAACGTCAGTTTTTAGAAATTACTCTCGCCACTAGTAGACAAACTCTTTTATCCTAAATAACTTTATTACTAATTCTTAACAGAGCAAGGCCCATTACAAAGCACATATACTCCTTTATTAGAGAGTTACTTACTAGGCCTTAATACGGACCTAGACCTAGGGAGTACTTTACCTACTTAGACTCTACAAACTATATATGCCCGGGCTATGTACTAAACACTAGGTATATATAACTCTTCCACTCTTAATAACTAGTCACTTATTTATAGTAGAGCAAGACTTGGCGTAAAAAGAAAGCGCTCTTATATTGGATATATAAAAGACAAATAGTTTGGAAACCTCGTCCCTAAACTTCAATAATAGCTTATTTAAAGATAGATACCTTATCAGATTCTTATTCTAACGCTACGTTAGTTTTAGACCTTAAATTTACAGATTTTCTTAGCTTCCTATAGCAATACGAGGCTAGCTACCCAAACTTACAAATAACGTGTCCGTATATTAGTGCGCCGTTACTATTTATTGACATTAACTTGGAACCGACTCTTAGATTAAGCGTAAAAGTAGAATTCTCTCTTTAATTAAGCGAGGCGTTACTTTAATATATACTTGCTTTAAGAACTACAGTGGCGAAAGTACTGGATAGAAGGACTACTAAATAGCCTACAAGTTTTACTAGGCCCTATAATAACAATAACAAAACCAGTACCCTTATCCGGACCTATAACCACGTTCCTTATTAGGTTACTAAAGACTCTAACAGCCCCATTAGCGTTATATTTCTTGACAAGGATTATACAAACCATTAAGTCCACCATCTTAAAGTCTATACCAATCGTCTTGGGGTCTATAATGAGATCCACTCTAGACTAAATAGTATTTAGTAAAATATATTCCTACAAGCCCTATAATTATCTTACTAATTATATAGCCTTTTTCTTAAGCTTTTAATTATCTTGTATAATATTATTAACTAGCGTTATTTAACTCGCCCTAGCTATAATTGGGGCCCTTATATGGTTTAGCGTAAGGTAGGATAATATATATTTAGAAAACGGTGCCCTATTATACAAAGGCCATCTAAGATTGGATTAGGGCCTTTGTTAATAGCGTACAAGATTTAATAAGGGGGTAGGTCTTTTGGCGCGCGCTTGGTAAAATCCTATAGTGGCGTCTTAAGGTAGTAATTGCAGGGCCTAGTTAAGAGGAAGAAGTGTTTATATATAAGAATGCGTCTTCTACTAAGGGGAGGGCTTAGTTAAGGATATCTTCTAAAAAGGAGGAGGCGAGAACGTATATATACTTACTAAAAGTGCTGCCTATAGGATAAGTAACTATATAGTTGCTATAAGGATAAAAAGTTGCTTATATACAACTCACCTTAAAGTTTTAGAGGTATTATTGGGCTAATGAGATTTTAGAAAAGAGGGGCTGTTTGCATAAAGCTAAAAAAGTTAATTAAAATAAAGAGGGCCTATGTGCCATATAGCAAACTATAAAGTATATGCAATATTTAAAAGAATATACAAGTAGAAGCGTATAGCGCGAGAAGGCGAAATAGGCCTTATTTAAAGTAATGCTAGCTATAAACGTTAATGCCTAACTTATAATAGCTTCCCCTTTGGCTTCTAGTGGGGCGGATATTATATACCTAATAGCTAAGGGTTAAGCGCCGGACTGTTAAATACGGCTCGCCCTGGCCTATAATATTGGTGTTAGTTAATATAAGTGGCTTTTGCTTACTATCTATAAACAATAGTTTTTACTTAGCCCTTCTGACCTTTTTATGGATATTTATGGTTAACCCTTATTTAATAAGGTAAACTAGTAGGCAACAAGTACCTATATATAGCCAGTTTAGGATTATCCTAATTATAATTTGGGTATTAAATACACTAAAGGTTAGGTTTAAGATCGCCACTAAATACAATCCCTAAAGGGAGTCTAGTTAAAGGGGAATGGAAAACCAAAAAAATTAATTATAGCTTCAACACCGAAGACAGATAACTCCCTTAGATGGCTATACTTTAGTTATCTCTTCCATTAAATCTATTTTTACTAAACCCTCTACGCCTAATCGCCTTAATACCTCTTTTTGTCTATAATACTTCCAGGCTTATATAGAAACTCTTACACCAATTATAATATAGGCTATAATACACTCTCCCTGTTTGGATTAGGGGGATATCTTAAAAAGCTAAGAGACTTACTTACTAAAAGAAATAAGTATACGCTATCCACTAATAGGAGAATTATGCTTACTACTACTGTGATAATCCCAATAATTGTAGTGCATAAGGCTCCCCATAAGTCTATCCTTTTAAGAAATTATATTACTTTAATATGGAAGGGCTTTTTTAGCTCTTATAGGCACAGTACCTTGCAAATTAGAAAGATTAGAACTAAAATAAAAAGCGCATATATTAGGAAACTTCCTAGTGCTATTAAGACACATCCTAACTAACAGTGCAATTTTAGCTGGGATAGTAAGGCGCCGCTAGCTTAGAATAGAATAACAATTATACTGGCTAAGGCGGGCATAAGGTGAAAGATCGGCCGGCCGACCTCTAAAAGCCATCTATATAGCCGCTATAGGGCCAAAATCTAATTCTTCTTAGTAATTTTCTTATAGGGTAGCAGCACGAACCTTAAAACTCAGTACAGTCTATAGCGAAAATGCTAATAACTAACCTATTGGCCGGAAGGGGATCTAGGGCGGTTAAAGCTCCTAGTCTACTAGATAGAACTAAATAAGAATGCCAATAGTAACTTAAAACGGAATAAAGCGGAGGAGTATTTAAACAATAAGGTACTCCCAATGGGAGGAATAGTAATAGTGCTATTTAAGTAGAGAAATATATATAGAACGTAAGTGCAAAATATTATAATACCAATAAAGCAGTATATTAAGAAGTATAAGGCAATAAATAAGTTCTATATAGAAGTAGGCAGTATAAGTAGGTAACTAATTATGCATTTTTAGGAGAGTAAAGGCGGAAGGCAAAAGCCTTAGCCTTATCCAGTGCACCATTTATTAAATATCTCCAATATTAGGTATATTAGCAATTGGCTTAAATTAAAGGATCTCTCTTAGCTAGAAGGGGGTTGGGCCGAAATAGGCTATATCCCGCCCTATTCCTATTTATTCTAGTCCGGTCCAGTCCAGTCCCCTTATTCCACTCCTAAATATCAGTTAAAGCAAATTCGTAATAAGATTTTTGCCTTTTATCCCTACGCGAAGACACTTCCTAGACAAATACCATAAACATAATAGGCCGCGCACTATCTCCTTATATCCATCAAGACACGGTTAACTAAAGACAAGTCGCACGCTAGCTTTAAAAGCACTCCCCTAGCATTCTAAGCGTCTACAAAATTTTATTACTAGCAGAACTGGCATCCAGCTAAGCCTTACGGAATTAGTTAATATAGTGTGGCTTTTAGTTTACCTTTTAGAGATTCCTATAATCCTAGTACCTGCACAGCAGAAAAGGCCCTATCACCTCTAGTGTTAGCGCAGCTACGTTTTAGCTGTATTACGTAATTTAAATTAGCTGGCTAGGTCGTAAATATAGTTTTAGCCTTGCATTCTCTATAGCTAGCCTATAACCAAACTAGCGCAAACAATAAACGCTAAAGAAAATATATTGCCGTTCGCGCTAACCGGATCCAGATAACATAGGGTTAGTATATCTACCATAAATACTAACCCTATCTAAGAATAGCGTCTAAAATCTAGGGTGAATAATAGATTAGTTAGCTAGATACCGGGATTTTACCGCCCCTTTAAAGCCCTTACTATTTTAACACTATAGACCTTATTATAGTGCCACCCCCTAGCTGTAGCTGTGAGAATCTTATTGGCTGGGGAATTTCGGGCACTGTGTATTGCGACGAACTTTAAAACAAGGTTATTAAAGCTCTAAACAACGCGAATTCTCAACGCTTTATTAAAGTCGAAAAGGAGATCTATAAGAGACTTGGTTAATATAATGGACTCTTGCAATACTATGGCAGCGAACTTTTCTAAAAGGATAACCGTATGGCGATACGTCTAGAACACGCTCCAAATGGCCAGCTCTATAGGTTTCTTTAGGACAGAAGCAACGACGTCAATCAAACTTTATAAATGCGTTGGATTTTACAGCTTGCAGATATTTTTAAATATGTTTACTCCAAAGGTGTTATACATAGTAATATTTCGTGCTATAACATTCTCTTAGATAAACATTTAAACGCAAAGCTAATCGACTTCGCTGGTTTATTAATTAATAGATCTCCTCTTCTCACTTTATACTTAGTTTAAGCCCAACTTCCGTATCCAAGCACGCCTTAAAAGGACGAAATTTTTACCTTTAGATTGGCTTATTATTATATCTTAATGCGTTATATTGCCTTTTACAAACTTTCCAACAGTAATATAGAGGATTATTATAAACAAGGAATATTTCCCGAATTAAAGTCCCTAGGGGTATTTGGAGTTATTATTAGAGGCCATTAGAACGGCAAATATAACCATATAGATGGTGTTATTAAAGAAATGGGTAAATAAGGTATATTTATAAAACTAGGAGTTTTAACTATCTAAACTTATTTATAGGTTTACGGAATCCATCCCTAGTAACGGCGCCATAGCATTTCCTCTATACTCTTAAGGCTTTCCTTTTAACGTTTACGAAATCTTATCTTTAGCTTAAAAATCTAAAGGCTTCTGTATCCAGATTTATACTTTACCCATTTCTTAGGCGTTATTAGCGTTAATAAAGGTAAGTTTTATACTTTAAAAGTCCATTAGTCTTACTATCCTTATATATAGTGTAATATACTAACCATCTTTTATTTAGGATATACTGGACAATCTCTAGTTGCTAGCAAGCTCCTAAACTGCGCCGTACTTTATATTATAGGTATTAGGTTAGAACACGCTTGCCTACCTTATATAATAGCGCTAAGGTAGAGGACGATACAATTTATCTTTAAGAAATGTCTTAGTCTCTTCTAGCACTTTTTATATTAGACGGTAATCTTAGTAGATTAGCACATCTTAAGTATAGAGAAGTTTATAATTTGACAAATTCTTTTAAGTGTGTTAATAGTAAAAGAGAGGATTTATAATATAAACGAATAGGTGCTATAACGCCCAGTAATATAATAAGTCTTACAACTTATAAGGCTCCGTTTTAATTAGATATACATAACACAGATAAGTTAGCAGCAAAATTTGGATAAAAACGGCTGTATATAGCAACACCGCCTTAATAAAATGTACTTAAACAATTGGACTACTAAATGCAAACCCCAGCTTTTTATTTCCGCAGGACCAACCAAAATTTAAAAATACGCCCAAGCTACTAGCCCCGTCTCTTCTGCACGGCAACCCTACCCTTTACTTTTACAACTTTAGAAAAAGAGTGCACCTACGACGATCTAGCTTTAGCTTGCCGAACGCGTCTTTAGTAAGACTTAAGGGCATCTTTAGAATTTAAAAGCCCGCTCTTATAAACCTAGGTAGGCTTCTAAGCCACCTTATATTTACGCTCTAACTTAGTTATTCTTTTCCCTAGAATATTATTAATCTCCCATTTATTATCCAAGCTTATTTTATTAATTTTGTCTTTTTTAGTCCGGGTATAACGCTTTACAGTAGGCTCTAGGTTTGAAACGTCGCTTTGGTTATTAGCGACGCCACCACTATTACCGTCCTTGTCCTTATTATAAGTACAATTACTAGCCTTATTATACGACGGTTTAATACTATAAAGAAGGGTAGGCTCCTAAAGCGAAGGGCTGGCGGGCTATAGAGTGGATACCGCTTACTGGTTAACTTATAGGTATTAAGAGTCGAGGTTAGGGATAGGAGGGGTAGGGGGGCTAGAAGACAAGTCATCGCGATAGGCGGGTGGCCTTTATTGCTTTTAGGGACGTGGACTATTACCACCCTCGCCGCCCTCACCACCCCTACTACTCTCTTTAGCAGGGTTGTTAGAATTATAATTAATAACATTATCCCGCCTAAGCTTCCGCTTCCTTAATATAAAGAATAATTCTCCTTCTGTATTCCCTTTCTTATAATTACCCTCCTCCCTAATAAGTGGATTATCTATATGTCATAGTTATTATGTTATAGTAATAATATTTTTAATATCTATAACTTACCAATATTATTTGTATTATTAGCTATTAAGGAGTCTTAGTTAGCCACCACGTAGGTCTCTAAATTCTGTATAGCCTAGGGGATAGTTATAACATTAATTCCCTTAGCTAGGCTATCTATTTCATTAACATCTTCTTCTATAGGTTTAAGATGGTAATATAAAGATACGCCAAGGAGATCTTCTAGCTCCTTTAAAGAAGGTAGCTCCTTATCCTCATTATCCTCATCGCTGCGGTTATTTCCGTCACCTAATAATTGTTAAGCAAGGCCGTTATATACGGGGAAATGCATACCCAAGTTATAAGGTGCTAATTAATCGCCAACTTTATTAGCTTTATTGCCAGTGTTGCTAGCTCTATTACCTTTAGCTTTGGGTTCCAAGTCTAGGTTAGCTGTATTATCTTTAATAAATATTAGATTCGCTGCTAGCTATTAGACATATTTATAGTTATTAGGGAAAGAGGGAGGGGATAATTGCTAAATTACCTTAATTGTTTCCTTTAGCGTTTTAGCTATTACTTTTATTCTTACAAATATCTTCACACTTATTAAAAGCCTTAGGATCTGCGGGTGCCTTATTAGGTGGAATGCTTAAAAAAGGCAATGTGGAATAACTTGCCTTTACGCAGCTAGCCTAAATATCTTATAGGATTATCTATTGGAGGGAAGCAAGGTACTCTTCCCTTTTTTATCCTCCTCTTTTTAGGTGTGTTGCTTATATTTGCCTTAGAAGCTATAATTACATAATATTAAGAAGTCCTTAGTTTTTTAGGGGGTGCAGTATAGAAATTAATATTATTAAGTGAAATTTCTGGATAAAAACAAAGGGGTTAAGAAGATGCCACTATTACTGCTACTATTGTTATTAGAGTTATTATTACCTTATGCCTTTCCAATAGCCCTAAAGGATAGGTTATGCTAGGCTTTTATATCTACGCTAGTCCCCTCTTTGCTACTAGCTTATATCCGCAGTATCTATACTAAAATAACCCTACTAGCTTAATAGCGAATCAAAACGTGTAATCTATACTCCATTGGCAATTACCGTTCGCACCCTATAAAGGTTTACACGGGCTTAAACTCTATTATAAGATTAACGCCTATTAGGAAACTGCAATTAAGACCTAATTAACTAAGCTAGAATATTCAGCCTCTAATAGGGATATTGCACCAAACCTCCTTATTAAGGAGGTTGGTGGCAAAGTGCCTCTGCCCTTATTTCTTAGAGTTAGAGCTAGCGCTAATGTATCTGTTTTTTAACCCAATTATGCTAGTAAACTGGATCTTCTATATTAGATCCTTTGCGAGACCATAATTCCTAGGGTTGGACAAGTGGGGGGCGTGCTATAATTCTGCTATAAGTATTAAAAGACACTCTGAGTAATAAGGGCATCCTTAAATCTCTCCCCTAGACCTAAGAAACTTCCTTAGTTACACTCTACGGAGCCTATAGCCGCTACTTAACCTCCTAAATATGCGCAAAAGCCTTGCTTTTACCCTTGCCTATAGCTAGATATTACAAACAATATAAGGGGGCAGATAGCGCGAGTAGATTAGGCGATCACGCCTATATCCATCTCACTGCGCCCTTTTAGCTGATGTAGCCACTGTATGAAGTCTGTCTCCGTTAGGAGACCAAATGCGCGAATTTTTCTCTAGTATTTATCAGCTAAGAGCAAGATTATAACACTAGCTCTACTAGAAGCCAGGCTATACTACTAGATAGGCTATTTACCCCCAGATTCCGCCTTGCAAGTCTTAGGTTTATATAAAGAATGTTTCCGTATAACCTATACCTCCTTATTTAAACAGGGGGCTAGATTAGACTAAAGCCTAGCGGCTTCTCCGATTATAATGCAATCCTCTAATTATTAGGGAAGAGTAAGGTCTAGGTCTAGGTTAAGAAGGTGCTAAGGAGGGCGAGGGTTTCTAGTTTCTGGTGGCGCAGCTTTAACTAAGCTGAGTAACTGGCATTAGCCTGTAGTTTCGCTAAGGACCTACTTTGGCATCTGGCTTCGCCTTTATTATAACGCTATAATGTAACACTACCTAACGCGTCCCGCAGCTCGCAGTAGCTATAACCCGTGTAATCCATTGCTAGGCGGTTCTTAGTATAGCTATTTATAGCTATTCTAATAGGGATTAAGTTATATATTATAGTTACGTCTAAGACACTGCTAAAGGCGGAGGTAAAGAAGAGGATAAACGGAAATGTTATTCTAGTGCACTAATCGGTAGGGGATATAGGAAGGAGGAGAGAAGAGAGGAGAGAAGAAAGGAGGAATATAGTAGGACCGAAGCATGCGTTAACACTAGGAGAGAGTATAAATATATCTTATAGAAAGGGCCAAAGAGTTACAGCGCTGGGTAATCGTTAGTATAAAACATATAGAGATTAGGAAGGCGGGCAGAGCACCTACATAGACGCTAAGGGGATAGAAAATGCCTTACGGCTAACAGCTAGAGTCTAAGGTGGCATAGTAGCGGGAAAAAAAAGAGGAGATAGAGCATAAGGGCAAAAGCAGCGAGGGAGAAGGCCTTTTATGGTTGAGGTTGAGGTTGGGTCTTGGCCAAACTGGGGTAGGGAAGCGAGCGCGCCTTGCCTATAAAGGAACCTCCATTTCCTAATGCGTTGTCTCTATCTTATTTTTTACTAAGTATATTAAGGGAATTGTGTTATATATTAGCGCTAAAAGAGCCTAGACACTTATACTCTTCCACTTTTTATCCTAAGACGCGACTTGGCCTTAGGATGATTTGTTTTCCAAGTTAACTAAAGGTAAGGTACTTTGTAGCATCTAAGTACAATTTATAAATTGGGTACGATTTAAGGAATAAATACGACTTAAGGATTGGGAGGAACTATAGCGGACTTTTTTAAAAGGGTGAGTTTAGTAATGCTTTTAAATATATCCTTTTTTACCGCATCTAAAGCATTCTCTATTTGTGGCTTAAGTTCTTTATTTATTGGTTCCTAAGGGTATATAGGATTAGGTAGCATTAAGGTCTATAGGGTTGTATATAGGGCTTTTAGGTCTTGGAGAAGGGTCGCGCTTTAGAGCATATACTGGCTTCGTGGAGTTTTAAACATAAGGTGTAGTTAACTTTAAAGAATAAGTCTATTTGTTATATTAAAGGTCTTTATTAATTTATTAACATATTGTAGTAAATTTAGATAGGTTTTTTAGTAGTTCTCTACCTACTAACTGGGCTCTAATTTTATCTAAAATAGCTTATTAAAGGGCAGTGACTCTAGTGGCTTTATTCCAATCTAGCTCACTAATAAAATCTAAAAATTCAAAAAAAAAAAAGCTGGTGAAGTCTTAATTCTATTATTATAGGTTTTTAAGTTTAGTAATAGCTCTATGTTTACGGCTGGTGTTATTATATATTCATTCCAGTAGAGAGATAAAGGTTTTAAAATTAACGAAAGTACTATTGTGAAAGAATGGATCTATAGTTTATGCAGCGTCTTTGCTTAATTAAAACATTCTATAGCTAACCTTGCTAGCTTTAGTAGGGTATTAATTATAGTGTTACAGTGCTGTAATGCAAGTAGGCTAAATAACTACATTGTGGTATAAAGAGGAGAAGAAGATGGAAAGGGGGTATTGTATACAAATAGTAGGGCCAGCCCGCCAAGGCGCTAATAGTGGGCCAG
>Ga0307507_10001153_pt1 | contig 58718 bp, 19 predicted proteins | sample 7_EM_MG_FD_207223 | JGI IMG/M metagenome (GOLD analysis project Ga0307507, IMG submission 207223) | Populus trichocarpa ectomycorrhiza microbial communities from riparian zone in the Pacific Northwest, United States - 7_EM | ecosystem: Host-associated > Plants > Roots > Unclassified | place... | reverse complement strand
TTGGTGTTAGATAACGCCTTAATACATAAGAGTTAGGTAAGAGAGTAATTATATATATATTATAACTATATAATCTAACCAGGTATAGGAATTTATGGAGCTCTATACTACCGCTAATATCTCTATTGAGTATCTTTCTTTATACTGCCCAGAGTTTAACCTAATTAAGCTTTCCTTTTATAACTTAAAGGTATAGATTTAACTAAACGTTCACTTAATTCAGGACTATAAGAGCTTTAGTACATTTCTACAATTTAGAGTATAGTGTATAGAAATCCGTCGTTTAGCTTAAGAACACTTTTAACAGGCTAGCTACCTAGTAGATAACTAGTTAGGAGTGCAATTTTTTAAATTTAGGCAGTACCCTTATAGAAATTAAAAACTTACTATCCCTTTTAGTTTGCTTAAAAGGTCTTAAGCTTACGCCTTAATTAAGGTAGAAGGCCTGCTACAAGGCCTAACTTATCTACCTATACCTGCTTAGATATTCCTAAGCGGAGCGCCTTTAAGTTATAGAAGTTATTAATAAGTGTATTAAGAACAGTCTTAAGCTCTATTATAAGCTTTGGAGTTGCCTAGCTAGGTCGCCTTTTTACCCAATTAAAGAATTTGTGAAGCCTCTCCTCAGAATCCAAGTCGCTATTAATAGGGCTAGTTAGCGGCGCCGCTAGTGTTGCCTATATAGTAGCTACCGGCGTTGGAGTTACCGGAGGCTACTAAAGTGCTTATATAGGTGCCTAGTATAGATTCTATTGCACTCCGGTAGTTATATAGTAGGTAGGTAGTGGCCCTTAGGGGGGGTAGTTAGGTTAACCGTAGGGAGGATAATAGCCAAAATCGTCAGCTCCTGCTTAAAAATAGCCCCCTAGCCCATGTGCCCGCCACCCCCCCCCTCTACTACTACCACTACCGCTGCCTCCCGTGGCCCCATTCTTGGCTGAAAGGCGTACGGTAAGCGGCGTAGGAGGCTCCTTTTTAAAAGCTTTGCTATCCTTAATCTGCTTACCCCAGGCCTTTAATACAAAGTGGTTAACTAGGTAATGGAAATAGGGCAGCTCTGTATTCCCATTTACCTAACAGGTGCCTCCATTATTTAAACAGATCTTTAATTGGTAGGGCTACTAGAAGGCTACTAAGGGAGCTAAGTTTCCTATAAGAACTTCTAATAAAATATTATTAGGTAGAGAAAGGTGTTGGGTAATAGTAGCACTTAATCTACCCTTCTTTTTAGGTGTACTGGATGTAGCTCCAGCCTTAAGAATATTTAATAAAAGTGTACTTGCTAGTAAGGCTCTCTAGAGCGCCTTAATATTAAGGGCATAGAAAGAGGTGTATATTAATATAGTTTCTGGTATAGGCTTCTTAGTTAATGTAACTACTACCTTTATATATAGCCCTTTCCTGCCCTCTACATGCCACGTTCTAATAATTTTATAAAGGTTATAGACGTGTCTGGTAGAGTAAATGTCTTATAGTACTATATCGCGAGCTATAATACAATCGTAGGAAGCTGTCGCCCTAATAGAATACTTATCCTTAAAGGATCTGCCTACTATATTAGCTTTAACCTTATTAATTTAAAAACCAATCTTATTAAGAAACTCTCCACCAACTATGCGCTATATAGAAGTAGAAGTAAGATCTTCCTCTCCTACCCAAGCTTTCCAGATTGCTATATAGTATTAAAATACTACCTTAGGCTCTAAGGGAGCTGGCGAGCTTAAACCTATTATAATAGCTTTCTTAGGTGTATCCTTTTGTCTTAGCAGAGGCTTTAAAGCCTTTAAAGTCTTTACTAATTTGGTAGGCTTCTTCTTAGAGGTCAACTTTAGATTTAAACTCTTCTGGTTTAAACCCCTAGTAGGCTTCTTAGTACACCAAGTTAACTTAGACGCCTTAGTAGCTCTAGTAATTTATATAATTTTAACAGCTTTAAGAGCTTTAGTGGCTCCTTAACTTAGTTAAATAATACGCCTACTTGCTGTCCTAAAGCCTACTTCCTTATCTAACGGCTCTTAAGGTGGCTGGTGAATATCTAGATTAACTAGGCCTATATCGTCTTTATCTTTATCGTCTTCGCCTTAATCTAAATCCTTATCCAACTCTTAGGCCTCCCCCTCTTCTTTCTTTTCCTTATCCTTGTCCTTATCCTTGTCCTCCTCGCCAGAACTAAGCGGTTGGAGTGGGCAACGAGCTAGGATAGTACAAAGGCCTACATATAAGGGGGCAGTAGTATTGCGCTTAGTTACTTAAGGAAACTCTGTAGATTAACTAGCAGCTCGTTTCTAAAGGCTATTGTAGTTTACCATTGCGCCTGCAACACCAGAAAATCGAGCTATATAAGCAATATAATGTAATACTTAAGCTTCGTAAGTAATTAAAGAACGGCGAGCGTAGTATGCGTGGTAGTTATATAATTTATATGGTGAGATTACCTAAATTCAATGCTGTGTGTACGGGGCTCGCTTAATTTGATTTTCGCAATACTTTCGCAAAGGGTAGTAAGGGTAGGCCTGCTTAGCCGCACAGCCCGCCCAGTCGCATAGGCCAAATCTAGCATCACCACTCAGCAAAATTGAGGCTATTCGCGCCATACAAAATCTATTATTTATATAATTCTGGTAGATGAGACTTTAAGAAGCTGCGAATCCAGCCAATTAGAGCTCGTAGTCCTTAAGCCTCTGTGGCAGATTTATTTTCCTTATTCGCGTATGCCGAGGGGGGGGTGTAGCGGTAAGCTCTTCTGCCTCTACTACCTTGGTCGATTGAACTTCCTAACCAAATACCTTATTACTCTTCTTCTTAGGTGTCCTTTTAACCGCCTTAGCCGCTTGATGAAGCTGCCTAACTACCTTACGATCCTCTCTTGCTTGTTATTATTCAGCTTTCTTTACCGCCTTTTCCGCAGCCCTGCGTGCTTAATTAGCAAGCCGAGCAGCTCTCTTTTCTGCCTCTATACGCAGCCTATTTTCTTTTGTAATTACTCGTTGGACCTTTCTCTCTTTAATGGCACATTGTTTGTCTATCTTAGCCTGCTTACGCTTGGTCTTTAGGTCCCTTACTTGCTGAACTTTAGCAGGGCTTAAAAATAGGAAATTACCCTCTTTAGCATCGCGCAATTTATTAAAGAGACCCTTGCTCTTAGCTTGCTTATTATTCTTATTATAGAGGGCTGCTTTAAGCCCATTAACCTCTTCCGTAAGAAGTCCGTTGTTTACCTATATATCCCAAAAGGTTGAGCGTAGCTGAAGCTCCTCTCTCGTTGTTCTACCCACTATAGCGTTTAGCAGGTTTCGCATACTAGTCCTATTATTAGGCTGAAGTGGCTGGATCGTCTGAAGTCGGGTTTTAGGTAGTGGAGACTCCTTATGTGTACGCTTTAGGAGACGGCCTAAAACAGTATTAGGATTGAACGGATGGATTCTAGTCTTTTTCTATCCACTAGCGATGTTATCTGGCGTAAAGGCGTAATTATATGCGGCCTAAAAGAACCTCTAGAAGTGTTGTTTACCCACAGAAACAAGCCCTTGGCTATATGCTATATAGTAATCAAGCTTACGGCTGTAATATTTTGCTAGTGGCGAGAATAACGAGACGTTAAGAGGCTAAAGTCTATGTGTGCTGTGTGGAGGAAATATAGCCACAAGAATCTTATTCTTATGACACCAGTTAAGGAACTCTATATTTAGATAAGAGCCGTGGCCATCGCAGATTAAAAGCCTCCACTCTTTATTCAAGCCAGCTTTGCGCTTAGTATAGCGGTTGAAGATTTTAGTAAGCCACTTGTAGCTAATCTTATTGTTGGTCCACCCATTCTCTAAAGTAGCAAAGAAGGCAGGCTGCTGTTTAGGCTTATAATCTTGAAGCCAATTTGGCTGGATATCGCTGCCCTCTGAAGGATAGATAATAGCAGGTGGAATATAAGTCCTATCGGCACAAATCGTCGCTAGAATGGTTATCTAGTTTCTATTTCCATCCTGGCCTGTACCGTTAAGGTGGCTATCCTCCTAAGCCTTCTTGCTAAAGATCCGGAAGAGCTTTATAAGGCACCTAAGCAGGAACCCTTTTTTGTCTATATTATACGTATTTTCTGGCAGAACACCATATTGCTTAATCTTTTAACGGAGGATCTTGAAATATAAGCTGTATAAAAAGGCATTGTTAGCTTTCTTGCGTTTAAGATCTATAGGAGCAATATAACCACTAAGAAGCTAGTTATTGAACTTCCGCCAAAACTTATTAATGTAGTTCTTTCCAACGTTAATTCCAGTAATATCTTTAACAAAGCGTTTAACCATTGGCGGCGTAGGAGGAATCCCTTAATTTGTAAGTAGATTTATATAATTTACAAGGCTTTGAGCCTATTCGTTGGTTATATAGGTTTGAGATTCGTGATACTCTTCCATTAACACTTAAACGCCGCGCCAGTGTCTTAACAACTTTAATCGCTTAACGCCGTGCCTTCGGGCCGCCTTAGATATATTAGGATGTTCTTGAAGATTCAAATCAGCTAGTGCACTTTATAGCGCCAAAAGATCACCCATTTTGGTGGAGTAATTAATTATTGAAATTGACGATATTTTGGTATTAGTGTGTGCGAGTGGGCGGGCCGTGCGGCTAAGCGGGCCTACCCTTAATATTGGGAACTCGCTAAGAAGCGAAAAAGCCGCATCGCCCCCTACCAAAATTTGTATAATAGGCAATTCTTTTAATTTCTACCACCGCTAACGCGCCTAAAAGCTCTTATAATTGCTTAAAATAAGGCTATTATCCTTGCCTAGTTAGATAAAATATATACAATGTTTAGTATTGTATTTTATATAGCCGCTTACGTGCCCACCTACGTGCCCACTATAAGCCTACTGCCCCGCCATCTATTTGTACCGCTATCTATTAAGTAATAACATACCCTGCCTCCCGGAAGTGCTCTTATGCATATATACTATAGGCTTGGCTAATTGCAAAGTATAGGAAGGCCTTAAAGCTTGCGAAGTCCCCTATAAGCTGGTGGTTCCTTTTAATCCAAGCTTTAATATTATTAAACGTTGCCTTAATAGGATTAAAATCTGGCAAGTATAGGGGTAGGAACTTTAGTAGAACGCTATGCTCCTCGTAGAGCTCTTAAAGTCGTGTTAACTTATAAATAGACGCGTTATTAAGAATGAGAACTGATTGTGGCCCTAGATATAGCGTATAGTGAGGGAGTACTTGCTCCTCTATAAAAGCTTTAAATATTGCAGAGGTAATGGATCCTTGTATAATAAGGTAGCTTAGATATCCGTCCAATACTAGGGCTGGTAAAACGCTCCACCTTTCTGATCTTTTAAGCCGATGTAATATTTCATAGGTAGATCTAATAGGTGCCTAGCCGTACTTCCTATCGCCTATCCTTTTATTTAACGTAGACTTGTTAAGGAAAACAAGTTAATCTACTATCTAGCTCTTTTATATCCCAATCCAGGCGTTATATAGAGGTGCACTTCTTTGCGCTGCCTACAGACTTGCTGATAAGCAAGCAAGCAAGCAAAACACCCCTCTGCTTGCTTGATTGCCCGATTTGGAAGCTCTCTGCTTGCTTGCTTGCTTGTTAGCCTTAAAATCACGTCTGCTTGCTTGCTTGCTTGTTAATTACTTGCCAAGACAGTATAGAATTTGAAGTTCTACAGAAAATCCGCTATGGCTTCGCCTAGTAATAGTACATTGCCCACTAAGCTCCTCCACCATTAATCAATTGTAGTATAAGGTAAGCTCGTTCGCGCGGCTCGAAGGCAGTTCATGAGGCAGACGCGGTAAAGGCAGTGTGTAGATCGCGATCTTGGCGTGGTGTAGAGGATTGGGAGGTAGTAGAGGAAGGAGGTGTAGTAGCTGTTCCTTTGTTAGCTATTAGCTTTATATAAATTGATAGACTTACTACCTTCTCTAGTGGCCTTTTTATAACCTATCTTCTTCCAAGAACGCGTGTATTGTAGAGCAGCAATTATCATTGGCTGTAGCCTAGATTGATGAGGCTCTAGTAAATTACCAGCTTTACTAAATCCTCGCTTACAATCCGAGCTTATAGCTGGTATAGTTAGTATATTAAAGGCGAACTGGGCGAGGTGTGGAAACTCAATTTGTATCTGCTACTAGTACTTAATTGGATCCTAAGCCAACGGGTGTTCCTTTAGTAGAGAATTAAGCAACTTCCACTGTACGTACTTATCCTCGCAGACCATCTGGCTTGGTGTTGAGGCACCAGAGTAGGCGTTAATATGGCTGTCACGGCCAGCGGAGGCTTGCACGCGTTTTAGAGGCCGTGCCTCTATTTCTGCTGATAAAGGTATTAAACGATCTTTGTACTGAAGCCAGAGAGTTTAGAAGGTAGCGTCGCCGCTAATAATCCAATCGGGCCTATCCTTCCACGCGTTCTGGCAGAAGCGCTTGAAATGAGGATATAGAAGGACTGCTATATAATATACTGGAGTATCGTCAAGCTTAAGGTAGTAGTTGTTCAGCTTTGCCCAGGCCGCGTTTAGATTAATTATAAAATGATCCTCTATGGCTTCCTAATTTGGATAGTCCTCTGTTATAGCTTCAGTGACGCGATCCTTCTTTTCTTTAAAGACTCTAAGCAGCCAATTAAATGTAGGAATGACCTCCTAAATCGCGCCGTGTTTACCAGCCTTGCCTCTGCCTTCTACTAAGCTTGTGGCTTCTTTAAGAGGGCTAAGGATCTCTATGTATTTATTAATAATTGACTAATTGTATGCGTTTAAGCCGCCAACGGCGATATAGCGGTAAGGCTCGGGTACCTTCTTGCCTTTAGATCTGAGGGAGGCCGTTTTCTTTTTGTGCTTTGTGATCTGGTACTAAGCAAACGAATTAAGAGGCGCTTGGAGCTTGGTAGCTCGTTTAAAGGTAGCGTGGTAGCTATTCCAGCGGGTCTTAACAGGCTTAATAAGCTGCTTAATTCGGAAGCCTTTCTGCGGAGGTATGTTCTTATTGACTTAATATTGCTCGAATAGCTATACAAGCTGAGGCGTGTTAATTAAATTAATAAGGTTATAAAGTGTTCCGAGCGGTCCTTTCTTCCGCTACTACTTTAGGAACTCTTCTTCTTCCAGTATATTCGCATCCTCGTTTTTAAAAGCTTCTTTATTTTTACTGAATATAAGCTGCTAAGCAACTAGATTCAGGATATGGTAAGTACAGCGGGCGCGCCTATGGGCCTTGTTAAAGCTAAATTTGACTGCCAGATAATTTAAACAAGTATCGTTTGTATGGGCGTTGTTAGTAATAAAGTAGCCAAGCCGTTCCTTTGTGATCTTAAACGTATTAAGGACGTTGCTAATAACTTCCGCGTAGTTAATTCCTGAGTGCTAGCCGAGCTGCGTGGGTAGAGTAAGTATGTAGTCCACTACACGACCTTCCTCGTTAAGGTGATGTATGTATACGCCGGTAAGAGCAAGCTTGCTATTGGGGGTCTGCCAGCTATTAAAGGATATATATAGGAGTGATCTAGAGGCAGCGAGAGTCTTGGTAATAGAGGGGAGGTACGCTTTATAGTCGGCTAGTACATAGTCTGCTACCGCTTGATGATTAAGCTAGAGTACGCGCTTAGCCTTAGGATTCGCAATTCGTATTATATAGCGGAAGGACGAGGTTTCGAACTCTTGTAGTAGGTAGTTGTTTTTAGTAAGCCAATTAATAGCTGATTGCTTAAATATAGAGGTATTGAAGCCGCTAATGATTGCGTTAGCAGCTTCTTGAGAGACGTATTGGCCTAAAGCCTGAAGTTGCTTAAGAATGGTGTGCCCGCGCTTTTTTGATTCAAATGTAATCTTTCCATTTTTATTGTATCTATGGCCAGGAGTATTTTTAGCAAGATGCGTTTGAGCAGCAGTATTAGCATTTGATATATTATAACGACTAGGGCCTCCACAGTTAAGAATTTTATATTAGTGGCAGTACTTACAGATAAAGATAATTTGCTCTAGCTTTACCTAACTTTGGTACCTGTACCCATATTTATAAATAAAGCTAGGTGTCCGCTTTAAGCTATAATAAGGTTTTTGAAGATCTAGAAGTCGTTTCCAGTTAATGCCATTATAATTGTTAATATTATCGTCGTCTGTAAGCTGGTCGGGCGCGGCGGCTTCCAATAATGAGACTGTAGGGGCTAAGGGGTTTTCTGCGGATATCGCGCTTATATTTACGTTGGTAGGGTCCTGTGCCATAGTAGTAGTGGTGGCTAAGTGGGTTCTATCAAATTGGTGGAGTTAGTGATGGATAAGGATAGGAAGGTGTTTATTGTTTACTGTAAGCTGCGTAAGACTTTTGGTTGGCGCGGAAAAACGTTTTAAATAGGCTTAGCGGTTACCTAAAAGGGCTTATTTACACTATTTGCATTACCTTGGCCATTAGAAAAACACCAAAGGTCTATTACTAACTACTGCTACTACTAAATTAACTATATATAAGCAATAAACAAAGCAAGCAAGCAAGCAAGCCCTTTTATTGCTTGCTTGATTGCCTAAAATAAGGCCTCTTGCTTGCTTGCTTGCTTACTGCCAAGATAAGCAAGCAAGCAAGCAAGTAGGGTTTTGCTTACTTATTAGCAAGTCTGGCTGCCTAAGCTCTTACTGCCTTCCGCAACCAACGGGCTCTTATAAGAATATTATAAACAGTTGCAATAGAGACTTAAGCATTAAACTTATTATAGAGGAAGTCTTGCAACTTATCTAGGTATGCGGTTAGCTGGTCTTTAAGAAAGTCGAGAAGTCTCTACTACTAGTAAGTAGAAGGCCAACACTATTAACTATTAACGTTATATACAGTATTATCTACCAGTTCTTGATAAGGTAAAAGAGCTCGCGGCCAGCCAAGAACAACAGTCGTGGGTGCATATGGCTTGCCCCAAATATTAAGGTTTAACCGCAGCTTATAGATCGTCTTCTTACCTACCCCTACTACCTTCGCAATAGCTGGTGCCTCTTCACCGGCTTTAAGGCGGATTTGAATTCTGTAAACAACCTTATCTGGAAGGCGACGGCCTATTTTATAGGCAGTTGTAGCAGGTAAAAAGCCGTTGTACTGCCCCTCATACAAATTTTAGTGGGGGGGCGATGCGGCTCTTTCGCTTAGCGAGTTCCCGATATTATTAAAATGGCTGTATTGAAATGGCTGTATTTTGCAACCAATAGTAATATGCAGTTACTACCCTTTGCGAAAGTATTGTGAAAATCAAATTAAGCGAGCCCCGCATACACAGCATTGAATTTAGGTGATCTCACCATATAAATCATATAACTACCACGCATACTACGCTTGCCGTTCTTTAATTACTTACGAAGCTTAAGTATTATATTATATCGCTTATATAGCTCAATTTTCTGGTGTTATAGGCGTAATGGTAAACCGCAATAGCCTTTAGAAACGAGCTGCTAGTTAATCTATAGAGTCTTCTTAAGTGACTAAGCGCAATACTACTGCCCCCTTGCATATAGGCCTTTATACTATCCTAGCTCGTTGCCTACTCCAACCGCTTAGTTCTGGCGAGGAGGATAAGGATAAGGACGAGAATAAGAAAGAGGAAGAGAAGGGGGAGGCCTAAGAGTTAGATAAGGATTTAGATCAGGGCAAAGATAATAAAGATAAAGACAATACAGGCCTAGTTAATCCAGATATTCACTAGCCACCTTAAAAGCCGCCAGATAAGGAAGTAGGCTTTAGGACAGCAAGTAGGCGTATTATTTAACCAAGTTAAGGAGCCACCAAAGCTCTTAAAGCTGTTAAAATTGTATAAATTGCTAAAGCTACTAAGGCGTCTAAGTTAACTTGGCGTACTGAGAAGCCTACTAGGGGTTTAAACTAGAAGAGTTTAAATCCAAAGTTAACCTCTAAAAAAAAAGCCTACTAAATTAGTAAAGACTTTAAAGGCTTTAAAGCCTCCGCTAAGACAAAAGGATGCACCTAAGGAAGCTATTATAATAGGTTTAAGCTCGCCAGCTCCCTTAGAGCCTAAGGTAGTATTTTAATACTATATAGCAATCTGGAAAGCTTGGGTAGGAGAGGAAAATCTTACTTCTACTTCTACATAACATATAGTTGGTGGAGAGTTTTTTAATAAGATTAGTTCCTAGATTAATAAGGTCAAAGCTAATATAGTAGGTAGATCCTTTAAGGATAAGTATTCTATTAGGGCGACAGCTTCCTACGATCGCATTATGGCTCGCGATATAGTACTATAAGACATTCACTCTACCAGATACGTCTATAACCTTTATAAGATTATTAGAACGTGGCATACAGAGGGCAGGAAAGGGCTATATATAGAGGTAGTAGTTATATTAACTAAGAAGCCTATACCGGAAACTATATTAATATACGCCTCTCCCTATGCCCTTGGTGTTAAGGCGCTCTAAAGAGCCTTACTAGCAAGTACACTTTTATTAAATATTCTTAAGGCTGGAGCTACATTTAGTACACCTAAAAAGAAGGGTAGATTAAGTGCTATTATTACCTAGCGCCTTTCTCTACCTAATAATATTTTATTAAAAGTTCTTATAGGAAACCTAGCTCCCTTAATAGCCTTCTAATAGCCCTGCCAATTAAAGATCTATTTAAATAATAGAGGCACCTGTTAGGTAAATAGGAATATAGAGCTGCCCTATTTCCATTACCTAGTTAACTACTTTGTATTAAAGACCTGGGGCAAGCAGATTAAGGATAGTAAAGCTTCTAAAGAGGAGCCTCCTGCGCCGCTTGCCATACGCCTTTTAGCCAAGAATGGGGCCACGGGAGGCAGCGGTAGTAGTGGTGGTAGAGGGGGGGGTGGCGGGCGCATAGGCCAGGGGGCTATTTTCAAGCAGGAGCCGACGATTTTGGCTACTATCCTCCCTATGGTTAACCTAACTACCCCCCCTAAGGGCCACTACCTACCTACTATATAACTACCGGAGTGCAATAGAATCTATACTAGGCACCTATATAAGCACCTTAGCAGCCTCCAGTAACTCTAACGCCGGTAGCTACTATATAGGCAACGCTAGCGGCGCCACTAACTAGCCCTATTAATAGCGACTTAGATTCTAAGGAGAGGCTTTACAAATTCTTTAATTAGGTGAAAAGGTAACCTAGCTAGGTAACTCTAAAGCTTATAATAGAGCTTAAGACTGTTCTTAATACACTTATTAATAACTTCTATAACTTAGAGGCGCTTTACTTAGGAATATCCAAGCAGGTATAGGTAGATAAGTTAGGCCTTATAGTAGGCCTCCTACCTTAATTAAGGCGTAAGCTTAAGACCTTTCAAGCAAACTAAAAGGGACAGTAAGTTTTTAATTTCTATAAGGGCACCGCCTAAATTTAAAAGATTGCACTCTTAACTAGTTATCTACTAGGTAGCCAGCCTATTAAAAGTGTCCTTAAGCTAAATAACGGATTCCTATATACTATACTCTAAATTATAGGAACGTACCAAAGCTTTTATAGTCCTAAATTAAGTAAACGTTTAGTCGAATCCACGCCTTTAAGTTGTAAAAGGAAAGCTCAATTGGGTTAAACTCTAGGTAGTATAGAGGAAGATACTTAATAGAGATATTAGCAGCAGCACAAAGCTCCATAAATTCCTATACCTGGTTAGATTATATAGTTATAATATATATATAATTACTCTCTTACCTAACTCTTATGTATTGAGGTGTTATCTAATACCAAGACTGTATAACTAGGTATATATTATAGTAGAATAGAAGACTTAATTTAGGCGTTAAATATTTCGGAAGTAATTAAGCCCTGCTATATAAGAGTCCTAGGGAGAAAGCCGTTAAGTAAATATATAGGTAGAATACTCCACCGTTCTAAGCGCTTAATTAATACTGTATTAATCGTAGAAAGGTTTATAGGACTTTAACTAAACTTCCTATAACTAGTCCTCTTATTAGCGCCTAACTCGTTAATAAATATAAGGCAATTAGGGTTCTATGTATATTAGCGTCCCTTCTAGGCAGCATAAAGATCCTTAAATCGCTTCTATGCTCTGCGCTATACAACCTTCCTACTCCACCTATTACGCTTAAGAGTCCTCTATATTAACGATATTAATACCGCAATATTGTAATCGTCCTATAGGAACCAGGCCATCTTATTAAGGTAGGCAGTAGGGCGATCTTTTAGGTAGGTAAGAAGCGCCTATATACGAGATTAGTACACCTAATACTATAATGTTATATGTCACGAACTTGCTTATATTCCGCCTGTATATTACTTGGTCACCCAATCTTAAGATTTAGGGGGGGGTATGGCTCTCTATAGAGGTCCAAGTTAAGCTGGATACGGTATATAGTCGAAAGGTGTAACTTTGTAGCTGCCGCGATACATTTGACCATCTAATTAAATAGAAAAGCTACCAAAATTTAATGGAGCTGCCATTTAGGAATTCTTTTAGGCATAAAAGGCAGATATAAGCGTTGCAAGCGTAGTATGCGCGGTAGTTATACGATTTATATGGTGAGATCACCTAAATTTAATGCTGTGTGTGCGGGGCTCGCTTAATTTGATTTTCGCAATACTTTCGTAAAGGGTAGTAACCAACTTAACATATTTAAAAGTTAAATAACACGTAGTTAACCAACTCAATATATTTAAAAGTTAATAATATACAATTAACCTACTGTTTATATTAACTTAATGATATAAGTGAGTTATATCCCGGGGCACGAAATACGTATAGTATCATATGCTCTTTGGGATGGTGGTGACTGTCGATTCTATTAAGGTAGACTACGTAGTCTATATACTGACGCGCCTCCCCCTTAATTAGTCAGCATATAAGTGGTTGGTACGACAGGTGCTGTAATTATACACTGGCGGTACTTGGAAAATGAAACCACTTGTGTATAGCCTCCGTAATTGCCTTAATAGAACCATAAAACACATAAGAAAATACATAGGAAATCCCTCCTGAGGTGCCTTCTGGGTTGCCTTCCAAATGGTGCTCCAATCTGGCCGTAAGTCCTGCTTACGGTCCGTAAAATGAACTGTACGGCCTTTTAACGGGCCGTAACTAAACCATAAATGCTCTGTTAGTCTCGCTCTACCCATTCTATAACCTTTAGGTTAAGCTTGTTTGTATTAATTAGGGTTTTAAGAGCTTAACACGGCTTTGCCTTAGTTATGGCGTCTGCTGGGTTGTCTCCGCTGCTGATCCATTTGACCTCTATAATCTCGCGTCGTTTGTAGGCCTGACGCAAGCACATTAGGTCGACCATAAGCCTCTTCTCCTATATTGTGCCTAGTTTGACTAGGCAGTCGTAGAGGGACTTTAAATCGGTGTATAAAACTAGGGGTAGCTGCTCCAATTATAGGATCTTCTAGATCGTTGATTTAATTACGGCTGCTATATTAAAGCCATAGGCTAGTGTATATAGTTCAGAAGCTAGTACACTGCGGGTTACTCGCTTGCATTTAATTAAAGACTAGTGGAGTATATTTGCATCCTAATTACGGTCCATAAGTATAATTATAAAGCTAATTTACGATGACAGGTCCCTATTATTGGCGAAGGAGGCGTCTGTAAATACCATTACGCTAATGGAATTTAGGTCTAGTGGTATAAAAGTAAGTTCTCTTGTTGCATTATTAATCTGCCATTAAATGCGCTTATTAAGCTACTTAATATTTTCTTCTTGCGGATCTACTACCTGGGCCGTAAAGGACAAGTTGTAGGTAGATTCGGGTTGACAGACTATGGCAATATAGGCGCCTCTTGCACGCTATGCAGCGTATTGGTCCTTTGTATTTACGGTCTTATAGGTCTCTCCGCGGGAACTAGTAAGGTCCGTAGGCTTTACTATAATAAGCTTTAGGTTTTAAGCTTGGCGTTCCTAGGTTAGCTAAATTAAGTTGCCCTATAATTAAGCCTCTATTAAACTTAATTAGAGTCTACTTAGTTAACTACTCTTATGGCTTTACCAGGAACTTAGCTTCTTACAGTTTAGTCTTTTTAGCGTCCACAAATGTCTGGTCTGCTAAGAAGAGGGTATTATCTATTTAGAGTCCAACAATACCAAGGCCATTTAATAGGGTGTATAGGAGGTAAGGGTCATAGGTCAACTGCTCTATCTTAAGTTTACAGACGTAGTGCTGGTGGTACATCTTAAACCAATAGTTTCCAGCTTCTGGCACTCCATAAAGTGGTTTTATAACCCATAAAATTGTTCCTAGTTGCAAATTAAGCTCCAGCGGTGGTCGTATAAAGATGTCCCTACTTAGGTAGGTATTAGATTGTATATAGGCTTATAAGATATCCCGTAGGTAAAGAGCTATAGGTTTGCTTTACTATAGGCCAGGCATAAGTACAAGTATAATCTATTGGCTGACTTGTTGGATTGTAGGCGATTATATAAGGACTAAGTCCTTTCCCTAGTTATTATAAGCTTATACAACAAGCCTTAACTTTTTAAAGGCTTTGTTAGTACCAGGGTGCTTAATTTCGTTAATAAAGCGCAAGTTAAATATACGGATGCCTTGCGGAACGTCTCTCTCCGTTACAACCGCAAAGACGCCCTTTTTAAGTAGTCCGTTAATCTCTTTGCGTTATAAGTCCGTAAAAGGGGTTTCCTATACTAGAACTAATATATCCGCAGGCGGAGATTGCCTTGCGGATATACCTGCGGAGGTCAGGTAATTCTCCATTACAGGGTTCTTACAGGGGCGTCCTCGGCTACGCTTTATGGCAGGTTTAGTAGGTTTAGTAGGTTTCTAGGGGACCTCTAGAGTAGGCAAGGGTGCTTCCAGTTTATTTAATTTAGTAGGTGTTTCTAGTTTACCTAATTTAGCGGGTGCTTCTGGTTCGTCTGGCTTAACGTTATAGGTGTTTTTAGACCAAAAATAGGGTTTTACAGACGTGCTTCTAAAGCTTATTAGTCCGCTAGGAAGCTATATACAGCAGGTCTCGTCTTCTACGGCCAGTAGACAGTAAGGTCTAGTCTAATTACCGCTTTTACGCTATACAAGGACTTCAGAATTAAGCGGGAGGTTGTGTACTAAGGTTATATTAGGTCCGTTGCGGTGGTACATAGCGTTATTAATAGTTTGTTTGGCCCGTAATTTAACTATTTCGGCTATTACCTTCCATATTACAGCTGCTTAATCTGTAACGGACGGGGCAGGAGAGTCCAGTTTGCTTATCCTTAAATAGGCTCCATAAACCAAGAGGGTAGGTACTAGTCCGTTAGGGCCAGCGGTGTTGTTTATAGCTTTTACAGCCATCTGTAAAGCTAGTTCCTTTTAAATATTCTTACACTCATCCATAATAATCTGGTAAGCTCTCTGTAAAGCTAGATAAGCTCGCTTAACAAGCCCAACAGACCAGTACGCCTTAACTAGAACGGCTTTTATTAAAATAGCCATGGCCATAGCATACTGTTGGAATTCCTTACTGATAAAGTTCCTACCGGCGTTATAGGTAATATACTTAGGAGGTCTAAGGTATATATTAATCCAGCAGGTCCGTAAAATATCCCAAGTATATTTTACGGATATATCTTGTAACTAACGGGTGGCTTAATAGCCGGTTGCCTTATTAATTATATATAATACTGGACTGCCGTTAATATACATAATATCCACGTATACTAAGTAGTTAAAGTTAAGGTCCTTATAAAGGGTGAACTTGAATCAGCCTAGGGAACGTCCGTATTTCTAGCAAAAAGAGCAGTATTTAGTCAGGTAGTTGATTGCCTTCCTATTAACGTCGTTGTGTCCAGAGCGTTCAAGGACTCTATATAGTTTTTCAGCTAACAGGTGGCCAAAGCGGCAGTACAGGCGGTAGATCTTAGTACTAGTAAGGTAGCACGGGTTATAGTTAAAAGATTCCTAAATGTAGGTCCATAAAGTCTCTCCTTATATAAGGAACGGGTGTCTAAATTGTCATATAATTGGTAGGGTAACATGCTTGCTTCCTAGGGCAGTTGCGGGGCCAATTAGGGTATCTGTAACATTGTTATAGTAAACCTATAGCCTATCCATGTCCGCAAGGTAAAGTAGGAAAGGGGTGTCCGCTTTTACTATGTAAAAATTAACTAGGCTAATTAGAGTCTTAACTTTAACTAATCTAATTAATACAGTTAAGCCAATGCCGAATTAGACGTTTACGGCCCCAGTTTGCATAGTATTAATGTCCATATTATCACTTGTGGTAGTCTTATATGCAAGGTATTGTCCGTAACCTGCAGTAGACTTCTTAGAGGCACCTATATCGATTATAACACCATAGAATTCTTTGGGGGTGTAGCGTTCTATAGTAATATATGCAAATAGGTCCTGTTTGCAGTCCATAACGTCCATAACGGGTCCAACGGGTATGCTTACAGGCTAGTTTTCAGGTGCAATTAAGTGTACAAAGGAGCGGTCGGCTAATACAGTCGTAATATTAAAGGCTTGGCTGTCCGTAAAAGGTCCAAAAGTAGTTAGGAACGTCTCTAAGGTCTCCTATTTCTAGGTATCTAAGTCAAAGTTAATTATAAGGGCTTCTATTAACTTATTAAGAACCTCCTCTTCTTCCTTTCCTTTGTAGTCTAAAATAAACTAGTTAATCCGGCTATCAAATCTCTTCTTGGACTTGTTACGTTCTTCCTAGGTATACCTTATAGACTAACATCCTTCCTTGCCGTACATAAAGCACTTCTGGCTGGTTCGTCTACAGGGGTATACTTTCGTACAGGAGTTGCTGCGGGGGTTACGGGTAGGGCTTAGTCGGTACAGGTACTGCTAGCAGTAGTGGCGGTCCGTAAAGTAGGCATCTAAGTCAGTTTACGGGTTTTGTAGGTCCGTAATAAAGGCTTAAGTACTACCTAGAGGGTTTAAAACTTTGTACATTGTAATAGAGGACCGTAAATTATTAATAAGGCCAGTTAAGGTGTCTGCAGGCTTATAATAGGCGTATTTACAGAGTTCCACTTCCTGGCAGGCTATAATAAGTTTGTTATATAGGAAGTCGTCTATTCAAAGCTTAGTATTAAGGCCGTGCTATAAGTGCCAAAGGTCTTTAATGAGAATTTGCAGGCACTCTATAGTCGATTTTTCGGTGTTCTTATTAATTACGGTCCGTAACCTAATTGTATTCTATTATGTAAGGATGTTACACTTGTATTCTAGCCCTTTAAAGTAGTTATGTGTAGCTTTACATAGCTTATCAAAGGGAACACCAAGGGGGTTGCTCTTAAGGTTGGTATAATAGTAGTTAAGGGCTAGGCCGCGCAGTATAGTAGAGTAGGCTTGGCTGAACTCCTATTTAGGAATATTAGCCTTCTAATAGAGGTCCATAAAGATGGTTAGTTTGAAGTTAAAGTTGTCGTTTTCACTGCTATACTTGGATTCGTCGGTGTAGAGCTTAGCCAGGTTAGCTAGCTCCTTGCCATAAGTCTTTGCTTAGGTGGTTTACAGATCTATAACTTAAACAACAGAAGGGGTTTAGTCCGTAATTTAATTTTCAGGGGTATTGCGGTCTATAATTTGGGTTACGGGGGTATTGCGGTCCGTAACTTAAGTACTAGGTATACTTTAGCCCATAAGATCAATTCTGAAATCGCTTAGGTTTATAGAACAAGTTTGGTTAAGTAGGTTAGGTATAAGGCCAGCAATACCATTAAGTTTGGGAGAAGCAAAGAGTTTATTAATGGCTTTAACCTAGTCTAGAATCTCCTCTTTAGTCCATTCCGTTTGGTCCTCCTCCTGTATTATGTTATATAAGGACCGTGCAACAGTAACTTGTTTATCCTTTTTAACCCATACACCTTAGTGACGTAAAAGGGTTCGTAGGTTACGGATAGTAGTAGGGTTATAAGCCTTAAGAATAGCTTCCGTAAAGTCCGCAAAGTCTTCCTTATATTGCTCCCATAGGTCATCATTTAGGAGCTTATAGTGTCCGTATTTAAGAATTTTAAAATTAATGTAGTCGTTAACACCGTCTGTAGATATAAGGTCGACTCCCTAACTCCACTTCTTTTAACCCTCACTAATTTGCTTAGTTATATCTGCCATGTTATGTAGCGTAGTATGTCTGTATAAGCTGTAGTAGGTAGTAGTAGCTTGTAGCGGGTGGAGGAGGTCTTGTAACGGTCCGTAAAATTGATTAACGGGTCCATAGTGGTTTGCAGGAGGGTAGGGAGTTCTGTAAAGGTCTATATTCACGTTTATAAACTTCTGGTAAACCGTACTAAGACTTAAATAAGTATATAGAGTTAGTGATAGGTCCGTAATCCCTGACTTCTGACCTTCTAGCAGGTCGTACTAGGAGTCTGAACGGGTGGTCGCTGTCGTATATTGTTTGGTAGGAGGTGTTGAGTGATTGCTAATCTATACGCGCTTACTGATTAGTGTTTGTATCAACTTAATAATACAAGTGAGTCATATCCCGGGGCACGAAATACGTATAGTATTATATGCTCTTTGGGATGGTGGTGACTGTCGATTCTATTAAGGTAGACTACGTAGTCTATATACTGACGCGCCTCCCCCTTAATTAGTCAGCATACAAGTGGTTGGTACGACAGGTGCTGTAATTATACACCTACAATTAATTAACTTAGCATGTTTAAAAGTTAAATAATACGCAGTTAACCAACTTATACATTCCTTAATATGCAATTGAGGTAATATAATATATTATTTTTAAGTTATATGCTAATTGCAAGAGACTCTACACAAAGCTCTACACGAAGCTCTGCATCGGGTCCCCGCTATATTCCCAATAGCCTCTCCTATGTAGCTACCTTATTTTTTACCCTTCTTTCCTTCCTTATATCCTCCCTACCTAGGAGGCACCAGAACGGCAGCCAGTAGAGGACCGTCGCCAGAACTAGATGACCGTCGCCAGAACCAGATGACTGTCCTAGAGCCAGACAACTATTACCAGAACTAGACGACGACTTTTCGAACAACCAGCCAGCGAATACCACGAACAATTCAATTAATCGATTAATCGAATTTGATATTGGCCTATCACCGAATTGAATTAAGGCCTCCTAGGGAGGCACCTTAGACGACCACCGTTCAAATGTACAGCTAGTGAACGGCCATAGAGAACGATCTAAATCAATTAGAGCCTTTAATCGGGCCGACCCCTCCCCCAAATTAAATTAGATACTAATATAGGCGGGTAGGCAGGCAGGCAGGTAGGTTAGTAAGTAGGTAGGTAAAAGAGAACCGTCGCCATATTATATTAAATTATCTAAAATAATACAATTAATTTTACTAGCCTTATAAATAGCTTTAAAGTAGCCTTTATTTATCTAAAATATACTATTGATATAAAAGAGGTAAATAGCTCTAAATACAATTATAGTTGCCAAATGCGCAGATTGCAGGCAGGCAGCGTGTCAAAAAAACACAAAATAGGCTAGTCGGTCGAGTTGCCAAATGCCCTCAACTGCGCGCCAATTGCGTCAACCACTAACTATTGAGGCCATTGAGAGGGGACCATATTTTACCGATGAGTCGTGTATATAGAACTGTTCTTAACGGGCCGGGCATTAAAATGGTTTAAACCCTACCTTATAGAGATATAGGCTAATAGGGTAGGCGGAACTAGTAATATAAAGGCTTAATATATATTCTTAATATAGGACGGATTTGTAGATAGACTTATATAAATATACAAAGACCTAAAATTAGTAGCGACTATAGAATAAAAGATATTGGAGCTTATCTAAAGATTATTAGTAATAGACTATATAACGCAATTATAAATACTAGTAATACAAACTAAGTGAAATAAAGGGGCGTTAATGGCATAATACTAAAGAGGATTAAAGGTAAAAGTCTAATTAATAATAATACCTATAGAAGATATAATAACTACAAGGAAACTAATTAATTAAGCGATTAAAATAGATAATAGACTTTACTAGTCCGAGAGAGGCAATAGAAGTATAATTAGACTAGTATAAATAAATTAAGCGTTATAGAAAGTATTAAAACTATAGTATAGCGGACTAGAGCTAATAGACCTAAGTAGTACTAAAGAATCCAGAAAGTAAAATAAGAAACTATAGAAACCTAAAGGTTAACGATTAAGTAATTAAAGGACTAAAGAGCAGAGGCTAAACTAGGGAACTTAGTGCAGAAGATATTTAGGCGGACTTTATAGTAAGATAGATAGTTTAAAGAAGGAGCTTATATAAGTTATGGAAAATAAAGTTAATTTGCTAAAGACTATAGAGGTAGTTAGAGTAACCACGCGGTAAAGGGCATAATGTTATTAGAAAACAATAATATAAATATAACTATATTGCGCGGGACCAAGGAATACTTAATTAAGCATTTCGCGTTTTATTATAATAACGTATACTAAATTTATAAAGACCCTAAGTACGGCGTAAGCTATTAGCTATAAGAGCTAAAGTTATAAGGACTTAAAGAAACTAATAAACCATTATATAAGACGGATATTAAAGACGATAAATTTAAGCTAAGCAAAATATTTAGCGATAAAGAGGTAATAAAGGCGGCTTACTGGGAGCACGTAAACCTTATGGACGTAATAATAGAGGCAAAAACTAAGACCGCCATAGAGAAAGGTTTAGTAATAGAAATTATAACTCTATTAGACACGAAGTCTATTGCTTTATAAGATAGAACAAGATAAGACTAAGACGGTCTAAGTAAGCAGACGACTACTAATGCTAACTTACCACTTAATAAAGATAAAAGGCTAAAGGCTTAATATTCTTAAAATAAGATAAAAAAGGACTTAGGACCTATAATAGACGAAAACCAATAGGAAAGGGCAGTAACTTAGTTTAAATATATATAAATAAGTACGGAATAGATATTTCTAGAAAGCTAAGACTTTAAAGAATAAATAAGGTCTAAAATAGTCCTAGGTAAATAAAGTATTTAGCTTAAAAGTTAAAGAATTAATATAGTAATTAAGAAGAACAAGAACTTTAAGTATCTATTTTACTAATATAAGCTAGGAGAAGACTAGGCGACACTTAAAAGATAAGTTAACGTATAGTAAGAGTAAAAAGAGTACTAAGGATGTAACCGACTATTGGTACTATGCCAAGATACAAGACTGCAACCTAGAAGGCTCCAAAACAGCGTCAACACTACTCTTGTATATCTTACTACTTATCTCTATTACATATACCCCTCTCTACTAATCCTATATCTCCCTTATATATATATAGACCCTCTAGAGCTACATTTAAAAATTAAGTCGTTTATTTAATTTCTTAAACTATAAAGCTTATAAAGGACTAAGTATACTAGGTTACTTAAAGAACAGAACACCTATATAAAAGGTTACTAATAGGCTAAGGGTAAGTATACTAAGAGCTAAGTAACTAGAAGAACTGGAACAAAAAGAGGATATAAAAATCCCTACTAGATTTAAAACACGACATATAAAAGGCTATTACGACGTAGTAATAAAAAGATACTTCCTTATAGATAGATTGTATACACTTATAAAGTTATACTAAAAGTGGTATAGATAGCGCAAAAACAATAAATAGGAAGACTTCTATATATAGCTAGATAAAAAAAGTTATATTTAATTAAGCGATCTTAGAGAGACAAATAAGTTATATTTATTAGCGACTTAGTTAATTAAGGCACGGGCATAGCAGGAGGGTCGAGTAAGCCTATATAATTGGATTGTCTATAAACAAGGATTTAAAGCTAGAGAAAGGAAAGGGGAAGAACGGAAGCACTGCTCGAAGTTATATACAATCCTCTGGTTATATAACGGCACTTTATAGCAATCTGCGGCAATCTAACAGCAATATGCTAGTACTATAGCATTACCTCCCCTCTAAAAAAGCCTGCCCTTAGGCTTTATATATCCGTATTATACCTATAGGGCGTTCTTATCTTTATGCTCTATAGGCAACCTATTATTCTTACTATACTAGCATTCTATCTACTTATCTAAGTACTTTAGTGGTTTAGGTTTATTAGGGTAACAGCTATAAAACTCTTATAACTTATAGGGAGTACTTATAAAATTCTATATAGGGTACCAAGTAGGGTCCAAATTATAGCCTTTCTAACTTACGCGGTACTTTAGTGTTCCCCTTACAAGTTTATAGGCTAGTATTCCTTTAATTTTCTATTTATTATTGCTATTAACTTAAATCGGTAGGCGCGGTTTATTCTTTTATCCAGGTAATAGGTTGTTTATAGCTTTCTATAGCTTATCTAGTAAGAAAATAGGGTAGACCTTAATTGAATTTAGGAGCTTTACTTTATATAAGTTGACTCTCTTCTTAAGGACCTTATATAGTCCTACTATTTAATAGTTTAGCTTATAGCTAGGCCATTCTGTCCTTTAATTTTTTATTATAACCTAGACCTTATCGCCTATAGTAAAGTCGGGCTTATACCTATACTTATTTGCCTACTATTCTATTAATTTCTAGGCCTTTTTTAGGTTTATATAGGCTACTTTCTAGGCTTCTTCTAAGCGTTTAGCGTAATACTAGGCTTCCTTATGCAATAGTTTTTTATATATAGTTTATGGCCCTTTTGTTCTTTTCTAGTTAAAGCTTATATAGGGTAAATACCCTATTTCTAGCTGGATAGGTGTAAATCCTATAGGGTTATAGGGTAAGGTAGCCTAGGCGTAGTCTATTAGAGGTAGTAGTTTAGCCTAATTATTCTAAAAGTAGTTAATAAAGGGTCGGAGTCTCTAGTCTAAATACTAGTTTATAATCTTCGTCTAGCCATCTATCTAGGGGTGGTATACTATAGAAAGCTTTAGCTTAATGCCTAAAATCCAGGTAAACTTGTTTTAGAAAGCCGATAGAAACTATAGCCTATGGTCGGACATAATAGTATCTAGTAGTCCATAAATTTAGTAGATATAGTAGATATATAATTAAGCCGCCTTTTTAGCATTGATATTTTTATAACAAGGGATTAAGAACAGGCGCTTACTAAAGCGGTTAACTATAACTATAGCTATATTATATCCGCTATAGTCTATAGGTAGCTTATAGAAATCTATAGAGATATACTGCTAGGGGCGCTCTAATATTAGAAGTGGTTTTAATAGTCCTAGGGTTTTATTTTGTGGAATTATAGACCTATAGCAGTTATTATAGTTTTATACATAGCAATTAATATCTATAACTATTCTAGGCCAGTAGTAACGGTTGCCAATAATCTTATAGGTCTTATATTTTTAGGGTAGGCCGTAAATATCTAAGTATATACTTTAGCAATAAGCTAAGTCCGTAAGTTTTGTTCTTTAGCTACTACTAGCCATTCCTTATGCTTTAGTAGTCCGTTTTTAAGGGACTATAGGATAGTAATACCATTTGCCTTTTTACGGTACTCCTATAACAAAGGGGCTATATAATTTACTTATAGTAGCTTATTAACAAGGTTAAGTTCTATAGTGTAAATAGGGTATATCTTAGCCTTTATAGGGTTTGTATTTAGTTCTACCTATATTTAGGGGTTAAGGTACTCTAGTTGTAGTAGCGTCTAGGTCCGTAATATAATCTTTATAGCTATCTAGTTATCTAGGTCTTACTTACGCCTTATAAGGGTATCTATATAATTAGTTACGCCTAGCTTATATATAATTAGGAAGTTAAACTAGGATAAAATATCCGCCTAGTATGCCTACCAGGCTATAAGGGCTTTAGTTATTATAAAGTATTCTAAGGCCTTAAAATCTAAAACTACCCAAATAGGTTTAGGGGTCCCCTCTAGCTATATATACTAGTGCTAAAGGCTAGAAATAATAGCTAATATCTCTTTATTATAGATATAGTAATTTAGCTTAGCGTCTATTATAGTTTTTAAATAGTATATAATAGGGTGCTATTCTCCATCTAGCTATTTTTAGGAATAAATAGTAGCTATTATATTATCTAAGGCATCCGTTTCTGATATTAAGGGCCATTTTAGGTAGAAATAGGCTAGTAGCGAAGCAGAGACGAGCCCCTTTTTAAGTTCGTTAAAGGCCTTTTTGCATACAGCATTAAAATAAAAAGGTTAGTTATTTCTAGTAAGGCGGTTAAAAGGCCAAGTAATTTTGCTATAGTCTTTAATAAAGCGTCTATAGAAGTTATAGAAACCTATAAATAACTATACCCCCTTTACCATTCTTAGGGGTTCCCACTAATTAATTATAGCCATTTTTTCCAGATCTGCCTTAATTCTGTCTATACTAATAATAAACCCTAGATACTTAGTACGCTTAATACTAAATTCTAATTTCCTAATATTGGCCTAGAGACCTGCTTTATAGAGCTATTATAAAACTTTATAGATATATTCCTTATATTCCAGTTTATCCTTAAAGTAAATTATAATATCGTCTAGGTAGGCTGTATAGAAGTTATTAAGGTAGTTAAAGAGTACGTTATTTATATACCGCTAGTATATAGCTAGTCCATTAGTTAGTCTAAAAGGTAGTACTTTATATTTATATAATCTGTAGCAGGTCTAAAATATAGTAAGATCCTTAGATCTAGGGTCTATTTTAATTTAGTAAAAGGCCTAGTAGATATTAAGCTTTATAAAAATCTTAGCCTTACTTATATGGGCTAGGGTTTCTTTAAGTAAGGGAGGCAGATATTAGTCTTTATAGGGTATATACTTTAGTTTATAGAAGTTAATATAGAAATAGAGTCCGCTATTAGGCTTTTTTATAAAGAGAATAGGTAAGGTAAAGGGGACTTAGCTAGGCTTAATAAAGCCCTTATTAAGGTTGTTAATAAGGTACTACTTAGTGGCCTATAGCTTATTAGTAGATTGCTAACGAAGGGGGCTATAACTAAAGGTGTTTTCTTTATCTGACTTAATCTTAATTTTATAGTTATATGGTTAGTAAGGTGGGAGTATATTAGATACTGCCTTAGAGAATATATCCTTAAATTCCCATTATTAGCGGAGTAGTTTCTATTCTACTAGCTCCTTATCTATAAGCTTACTTTCCCTACTAAGCTAGTTATAGGCTAGGGTTTTCTTATCTTTAATTATCCGGTTAATTTTATATAAGCTAGTTATAAAGGCAACAGTATTAGGCCGTTTTAAGTTCTGGTAGAACCCTATAGTACTAATACAGCAGATATTAACTGGTGGGAGGTTTATAGGTTTCTTTACGGACATTCTATAAACTATATTTTGCGGTTAAGGGTTATCAACCTTTCTTAGCTCCTGTTCCATCTTCTATAAGTTATCTTTTTAGTCTATTTATTTAATACGGTGTTTAATATTCCTTGTTATTCTTTGTGGCTATATAGGGCCTAACCTATCTGGCTTATTACTAGCTTCCTAGGTCCCTAGTGCTAGTAGCGCAACGTTAGTAGTCTAGGAGCGTTATAGTATACAGATCTATTACGGATTAAGCTATACATCTTTCTTAAATGCCTAGTCCCTACGTATAGCATCGGCTTAATAAATAGTGTCTATCTATGGCCGTATAAGGTTTTCTATTATAATACTAATTTCCTTTATAAAAGAAGGGGTTAGGGGTAGAATTTTGGGCTAGATAAGCTATCTATTTTAAACATTAAGCTATAGGCCTAAGTAGGCTAGCTATTTTCTTTTTAAGATTATATTATGGCTTTTTAGGTCCGTAATAAGAAAGGGGATATTATACTACCTTTGTCCGTCTACGCAAAGGTAAATATACAAGATAGTTATAATAGGTGGCCCTATCTGTCCGTTATACCCATAAATAGGAATTAGTTTGGGCAGTTCTTTAAGGGGTGTATTTAAAAAGTTAGCCAGCTTTATAGTATACTAGGTGTCTATTAAGGTAAAGGTATTTACTTTAGAGTTAGCTAAGGTAGAAATTAAAATTTAATATCTATTATAGAATAAAGTATAAGGGATAGTATAGCTTCTTTCACTAACTAGCTAACCCAGATTAACGTATAATATGTTAATCCCTTTTAACCCTAAAGAGGAGTCTTTCTTTAGGGTTCTTCTTTTTCTAACTCTATGCTATCCTCCTATATTAACAAAACCTTATTGTGACGGGCTTATACAAACGCTTCTGAACCGAAGCTTGTAGATTGCTACCATATAAGAATACTAAGCTAAGGAGAAGAAGAAGGAGAATGTTAGAGACTGGCAAGATATAAAGGGGTCGCTAAGGCGCTAGTAGTAAGCGAGCTAATAGCGATTTTCCATGCCGGGCATGGAAAATCCTAATTGGTTAGCTCTACTAGTAGTGCTTATAGAGTATGGCAGATTGCGGTAAATTGCAGTAAATTGCCCTAGGAACGGTAATGTAGCAGGTAACACGCTCTAGCACCATTATATTACCCCCCCCTCCTAAAAAAGCCTACTCTTAGGCTTTGTCCAAGTTCTTTATTATTATCTAAATTATTATAGTTATCTAACCCCTCTTCCCAGCATTTAATCCAGCTATTTAGTTTACGTAGCGGTCTAGGAAGGTCTAGGTGGGCTAGGTAGAAATCTTGTAGCTTATAGGGAGAGTACTTAAAATTGGATGCGGGGTACTATTCTAGATCTTTATTATAACCTACCTAGCTCGCACGGTATTTTAAGGTACCTCGGTCCTTCTTAACTGCTAAGATCTCTTTAACTTCCTATTCTTTATCCTTTGCAATCTAAATTGGCGGCGGGGGGTTGTTATACTATCTAGGTAATGGGTTATCCGCGGCCTTCCGCAGTTAGTCTAGAGAGAAGACAGAGTGGATCTTTATTAACTCTAGTAGCTTAACCTTAAAAGAGTGCCCTACCTTCTTAGGGATCTTATAGGGGCCAGCTATTTAGTGGTCTAGCTTATAGCTCGGCCTTTGGGTCTTCTAGTTCTTTATTAACACCTATACCTTATCTCTTACATAGAAGTCTACCTTATAATAATAATAGTTTACATCGGCCTCTTTCTTCTCTTATGCCTTTTTTATAATTGCTTAGGCAGTCTCCTAGGCTCTATATATTATTTTAGTGAATATCTGGGCCTCTTTATAGCTGAGGCGTTCGCGGGCCGTTATAGGTCCTATAGGTCTATTCCAATTAAAGGATGTTCGTGGCTTATATCTATAGAGTAACTTAAATAGCAATATTCCTATACTATTATAAGGGAGCGTAAGCTGTGCGTAGTCTATTATAGGCAGTAGTTCCAATTAGTTGTCCTACTAGTAATTAATAAAGGGGCGAAGTTACTAGTTAAGGTATTGGTTTATAATCTTGGTTTAGCTATTAGTCTAAGGATAGAATATAGTAGAGAGTTTAATCTTAATCCCAAGGATACGGCAGAATTTATCCTAGAAGTCTAATATAAACTAAGGTTTATAATTAGAGACAATTAACTTAGAAGCGCCATGGATCCGGTAAATGTTATTAATATATATGCGGGCCATATCCTTTATAGTTATAGTCTTAAAATAGGGGAGGGAAATAGCTTACTTACTTAGTCGGTTAACTACCATAAAGGCCATAATATAGCCATATTTATTCTTTAGGAATAATTTAAAGTCTATTATAATATGCTGCTAAGGGTGTTTAGAAACTAGTAGTAGTTATAACTACCTAGGGGTTTAATCCCTAGGGGTATCTACCTATTTACAAGTATAACAATTTCTAATAAATTGTTCTATATTAGACAGGAGTCCTCGCCAGTAGTAGCAAGGCGCTAGTAGTTAGTGGGTCTTATCTTAACTAGGATGCGCTATAGAGACTTAACAGTAGGTTTTACGGATTAGTTCTATTTATAGGTTGTTAATGTCTAGAACTATAAGCCGTTCTTAGTATAAGAGCAGTCCGTCTTCCATTTCCAAATTAGGGTTGCCTTTTATAGTTTAGTTGCGGAGGGCTTTTAGAAATTTAGCTATGCGGTTTATAATTAGGATATAGTTAATTAGTCCTATTAGTTTATCTAGAATATCTCCTTTTATAGGCGCTAGGTTATTCTGTTTGGAGCTTAGTTCCTTAAAAATATATGGGTTAAGCTATTTGGGATAGAGGAGGGTACGTGTCTGGTGCTAAGCCTTTAGCTTATTCTATGGTTCCACATTCTATTCTCTCTAGGTAAGGGTATTGGCTTTAGAATTTTGCCTACTAGGGCGGTATATAATTATAAAGAAGAATTAGGAGAGTATTTTAGCCTACCTAACCTATTAACTAGTAAGCTGCTTTATTATTATAAAATACTTAAGGGCTTTATAGTTAGTATAGACTTTAATCTAAGAGTCTGTGCTTCTAAGCTCTACACGCTACTAGGACAATAATTATATAATAGCCAGCATTTTCTTATTATGTACCTCGTAGTTATACTTAGCTAAGGCCATTATTTTTAAGAAAAACGTAATAGGGTACTACTTGCCATCTAGGTATAACTATAAGAGAACTCCCGATACTACTCTATTAGAGGCGTCCATTTCCAGCATTAATTTAAGGTATAGATTATAGTAATGGAGAACTAGGGAGGAGGTAAGTCGGTTTTTTAACTCCTTAAAAGCTTTTATACAATTATTATTAAAAATAAAAGGCGTATTATTCTTAGTTAGTTATATAAGAGGCTTCAATGCAAAGGGCGCAAAATGAACGCAACTCTAATGTCACAAAGTATATTAAGACACGCCTAAATAAACTATAGAGGGACCCTAGGGCGCCCCGTAGGAGAACAAACCAACAACCCCAAAGTAGGGAAGACATATTAGAGAAACAAGTAAAGAAAGCAGAAGAAGAATGGTGCTGCTTTAGGGCCCAGGCCCACATAGAGGAGGAAGGGAGACGCGTAAGAGGCCAGCAAAGACAATAGTAAGAGAGAGAAAGGAGCCAAAGCAGAGCATAAAAGAACGCCGGGAAACCATCCACCGCAATACAATACTGGTTGGACCAACGCTAGAGAGGCGTATGGGAGTTAAAGGTACAGAGGCTAACTAAGGCAAGAGGAACCCAAGCCGTAGTATGGTTAACGCTATGGGGGGTAAACACCCTAGGGCTCCAAGAAGGCCTAACAAAGGTAGAAAGCACAATAGCAACACTTTTAAGAATAGGAATAATAGGACTAAAAGACTGGCTCTACTAGGTGGGTGTCCTAGTAGGTAGCCTAAGATGCGAATGTGGCTGGCTAAGACAGACACCAAAACACGTAATACTATTATGCCCCTTACGCACTAACCGAGAAGCAATGCTCTTAGTAGCTGGCATAGAGAACTATAATACACTGCTCTTAACATAAAAAGGCCTTAAGGCGGTTACCCAGTGGCTTATTAGCCAAAATGTACTAAACCAGTTCCGGGTTGCAAGGGAAATGGTAATAGAGGGCGGGGGGGGCGAGCAACGGGCGCCCCCTGATGACTCTACAGTAGTAGAGTAAAGTGTGCGATACTAGCGCGTCCGTAGGCTTGTTACGGCAGCAGTAGTTCCCAAGGAGGTCAAAAAGTAAGGTAGTAGGAGCACCACAGGTGACTCGCAGGCGCCTCGTAGGCGCCTTGCAGGCGAGTCCCAAAAGGCGGGGAGATGGATAACGGGGTTTTCTTAAATAGAGTTTTCTCCCCACATGTACATAAGGAGTAGTCCGCGTGGGCCCAATAGGGATCCGAATCGGACGTTAAGCAATGAATTATTATTATTATTATATAAGAGGCTTAGCTATAACCCTATAGTTATAAATAAACTAATAGTAGAAGTTATAGAAGCCAAGAAAGGACTAGATGCCTTTTATAGTATAAGGGGGTTTCCAGTTATATATTGCCTTAACCTTCTTAGGGTTAACTTTAATTTCTTTTATGCTAATAATAAACCCAAGGTACTTTATTTGTTTTACTCCGAATTTACATTTCTTAATATTAACTTATAGGCCTGTATTCCGCAGCCTCTCTAGGACCTTTTTAACGTAAACTTGGTGCTTAAGTTTATTGTCTAAGTATATAAGAATATTGTCCAGGTATATCGTGCAGAATTTATTAAGATAGTTAAAAAGAACATTATTTATATACCATTGGTATATAGTAGGCTTATTTATTAATCTAAAAGGAAGGACTTTATATTTATAAGAACCATAGCAGGTGCAGAATGTTATTAGGTCCTTTAATATAGGGTCTATCCTAATTTAGTAAAAAGCTTAACGGACATTAAGCTTTATAAAGATCTTAGCTCAGCTTAGATATATAAGAGTCTTATTAATTAGGGGGAGAGGGTAATAATCTTTCTAAGTAATAGTGTTTAGTTTTTAATAGTTAATACAGAAGTGAAGGCCTTTATTAGGTTTCTTTATAAATAAAATATGGGAAGTAAAAGGGGCCTAACTTAGTTTAATAAACCCTTTATAGAGGTTGTCGGTTAAGTACTATTTTATGGCTTTTAGTTCTTCCGTAGTTTGCTAGTAAAGGGGGCTATAGCCTAGAGAGTTATTGGCCTCTAACTAAATCTTATAATTAAGGTTTAGTAGGGGGGTAGTATATCTAAAGCTGCTTTTAAGAATGCGTCTTTATGGTTTAAAAGGTAAGTAGAGAGAAGGCGCTTAACTAGTTCTTTATCTATTTCCTCTACTAGCCTTTCTTCCTTCTTATTAATAATCTGGTTAATTTTATATAAGCTAGTTATAAAGACTTTATTATCCTTCCAGTATATATTAAAGTGAAAACCTATAGTATTAATTGCCGTAATGTCTACTATAGGAGTATTGTGTAGTAGTAGGGGTGTCCATAGCCTTAGGGGCTTTTAGTATATTGGTGTTGTCCTTACTCCTTTTAGCTCTTACTATATCTTCTAAAGGTTGTCCTTTATATCTTATTAGTATATCCTTTTATATATTAGCTAGATCTCCGCAATTTAGAAGTTATCTATATTACTGTCCATTCTATTTCTATAAGTAGAGTTCTTCTTAACTACAGTGCTTTAGGAGAGTATTATTATTAGTATAGAATTCCTACTAGCCTTATAGCGGGCATTTTCTTAGGTAAAGGCTAGGTCGCGGTCTTTAATATCCCGTTAATAAATAGGGTTAGCCTTTACAGCTAGTATCTTATAGTTAGTCTAAATTTCTCTAATAAAGGAGGGTAATTTTGGTCTATTCTCTAGCCAAATAAACTGTCTTTATTATATGTTTAACCAAATATTAAAGTAGAACATCTATTTTTGGCTAAGAATTATATTATAAGACCCTAGGTCTAGGATATGGAAGGGGATACCAAACTAGTATTGTCTATTAATAGTAATAGATAGCTTTAAGATATAGGTAACCGGCTTACTAGCTTGGCTGTTATAGCCTTTTACTTAAACAGGCTTCTCTAGTTAGGTAGCATTTATATTTAAGAACTTAGTAACATTATTTATATAAGCAGTATTTATAAAGGTAAAGCTATTTACTCTAGTATTAATAAGGGCATTTATATTAACTCTATATCTATTTTAAGATACTGTATATGGAACTATAAAGTGTTTTCCACCTATTAGCTAACTTAGATTAATATCTTTAAGATTAATAGAATACCCTAGGGGGGAGTCTTTCCCTAGGGTTCTTCTTTTCCTAACTTATTGGATATTTCTTCTTTCTCTATTTTCTTAATATTACCTATATCCTTTAGCTCTAGGCAGGATGTAGTAAAGTAACTATCCTTTCCGCAATTAAAGCATGTAATCGTGGTAGGGTTAATTAGGGTATTATAATAAGCATTAACTAAAGGTGTGGTATATAGTAAGTTAGGCAAGGCTTATAAGTAGGTAGTTATAACCGCTTTTGGTATAAGGGCAGTTATAGTTTATCTTCTAACACTAGCTTATATTAGTATAGTAGATAGGTTCCGGTTGCTATAGGGCCGCTTTAGTTAATTAGAACAGGTATTAATTTATTTTAGTTCTAAATCCAGTAATAAATATTAGGCTATAAGTCTTTAGTAGGTTAGTAGGTCGTTTAAGGCTACTATAATTTTTTCTTATAGTTAGACCGTTAGCTTATTGTATAGGTCCAAGCGGTAGTTCTTAAGGGGAACCTAGCCTTTGCCTACTAGGTATAAAAACTAAGTCTAAAACTTAGTAAAGGTTTAGTTCAATTTTATTATTAGGCGGTTATAGTTATAGCGGGCATCCTATACTTTATTTGGATTAATATAGATAGCAGCCAGATACTGTATTATCTTATTAATAGATATAAACTAAACAGGTAACTCGTCCTTAAACTTAGCCTAGAGGTGTCGCTGCGTATCCCCAATGGTTCAACTAAAGAGGTAGAGTATTTTAGCTTTTTTAAAGAGGAAATGGTTGTGGTTAACACAGAGCTTCCCTTATACTTAAATCCTCCAGTTCTTAAAGGTAGGGTCTATCCCGTTAGATAGTGGTTAAGGGTTAGGGAGCTTAACGGACTTTAATTACTTTATTATTATGTCCGTACTCTCTAGTATATTACATTTAGTTAAGTAAATGGGTTAACTAAGGCTTTGTAAAGGGGAGGCTAGGCTATTTTATAAGGCAGTAAGGCTTTCTAGGATCTCCTTTAGAGTCTTTTATATGCTTTAGGCTTAAAGACAATTAACCTTCTAATTGGCTGCAAGGGCACGAATCTATTTATGCATATCTGTAACGTTGTTATTATCTTTAATTTCTAATCCTAACTAAATCTTAGGTTCCTCTTTGGTAGAGGCAGGTCTTTTAGATAAGCTCGCTTTAGGTACCATTATTAGCTTCCTAAGGTTTGTCAGAATTATACAACTTGGTTTTAATTCTGGGGTTCTTTTTAGGGGTGTAGGTTAAGTATAGTTTGGCCTATAAAAGTAGGGTATTGTTAGGGCCTTCCCAGGCATGGTAGTATAAGTTTTTTGGTGTTTAAGTATAACGCGTCAACGCGTCGTTGCAGACGGAGATCTTCTTTTAGGGTAGGATATTATAGAGGCCTTCCCAGGCGATATAGGGAGAGCTTAGTATAATATAACGGGCTTATATAAATGCTTCTGAACCGAAGCTTGTAGATTACTACTATATAAGAATACTAAGCTAAGGAGAAGAAGAAGGAGAATATTAGAGACTGGTAAGATATAAAGGGGTCGCTAAGGCGCTAGTAGTAAGCGAGCCAATAGCGATTTTCTATGCCGGGCATGGAAAATCCTGATTGGTTAGCTCTACTAGTAGTGCTTGCAGAGTACGGCAGATTACGGCAAATTGCGGCAAATTGCCCTAGGAACGGCAATGTAGCAGGTGACGCGCTCTAGCACCGTCACACTTATCTATCTTTGCCTTTATTAGGCAGTTCTTAAAAAAGTGGTTTCTTTAGCCGTATAAAAAGCAAGCTCCTTAATTACTAAGGGCCTATCTATAGGGGTCGCTATATATAGGCCAAGTATGCGCCAGACCCGTAGTAGGACTAGCTACGCAGCTAGTTGCTAAATTAATAGCGGGCTATACGGCTAGTACTATAGGAGTTGCTAATTATACTAGGGCACTACGGGCTGTTTTTATAGTGCTTATAGTCTGGTTTAATAAGTTTTTAGCTTTATACCGCTTAGCTTATGTCTTAATTTAATAGAGGCCTTAATTAATAGCTAAGCAGTAGTCTATAAGTACTTTTAGCGTTTATATAGTAGTAAAGACTAATAGTACGGCGCGCTATAGGTCTAGGGTAAGCTTGTTAAAGAGGTCTAGTATTAGGTCTTTGTAAAGAATATAGGCTTAGCTGGCTAGGTATAGAAAGCGGGTCTAAAAGGCTAAAAAGGTCTCCATTGTTTTTATATTAAGGGCTTTATAATTAAGGCGAGCGTTCTATATCTTAAAGAGGTCCTTATAAATAGAAGACAGGTAGTTAATTATCTCTTCTCTAGAGAGGAAGGGGTTTGCTAAATCCTAGGCATATTGTGGACGTAAGTACGTCTATATATCCCTACTAGTACAGCCGAAGATATAGGCCATCTTAGCTTAAGTAGTAGGGAAGTGGTCCGTATTAACTTTAAGCTTATCTTATAGTTAAAGCTTCTAATTATTAAATATATAGTTAGTCCCATCTATAAGCTATAAGGGGTCCGCGACCTTCGCGGATCGCAATAATACTAATACTATACATTAGGCTAGGGCCTTAAGGACTATAGTAAGTCTTTAGGTGTCTAATAACTTCTTATTAGGTATAGAGGTGTCTTTGGTTTTAAGCAGCTCTTAAAGCCGTTTAATTTTAGTATTAGCTACTATAAGCTCTTCCTAGGGGGTTAAGACGGCAACTGTTTTACTATTAGAGGTATTTATAGGTCCTATAATGGCATTGCCAGCTACTATATTTCTTGGCATAGTAGTAGGGGTATTAGGTAATTTCTAGTATTTGTTTATTTTTCTAGGGGTTCTGGTCCGTGCGTGTTCTATTCTTAGGTTTCGCGTTCTATTTATGTTCCTTTAGTTCCATCCTATCCTTATAGTTCTGGTAATGTCCTTAGGGTCCTATTCTGTATTCCTGTCCTATTCTTAATCTATAGATATATTTAAGTTCCTTTTTAGGAAGAAAGAGTAGACAAGCTTTAAATAATATTAGTGACTTAGTTAATTAAGATATAGGCACGGCAGGAGGGTCGAGTAAGCGCCTATAATTAGATTGTCTATAAACAAGGATCTAAAGCTAGAGAAAGGAAAGGGGAAGAACGGAAGCACTACTTAAAGTTATATACAATCCTCCAGTTATATAACGGCACTTTACGGCACTTTACGGCAATTTAATGGCAATATACTAGTACCGTAACAATATTAAAGGTGTACTAATTATAATATTAAAGAACTTAGAACATTAAGTAAAGAACTAGAAAAACGGTTAGTAAATCTTAGTACTAGCTAGAGACATAGCAATGCTTAGATTAACTAGATAAGGGTTTAAACTTAAAAAGGATAATAAGCTAAGAGTTAATCTAAAGCACCTAGCGCATTATATATTAGCATGGATTGCATATATAAATAATATATATAAAATGTATTAGGCACCAAAGGTAAAAAGCAGAAAGTACTTAACTAGGATATAGTAGGCACTAAATAAAAGAAAATATAGGAATGCTAAGTATATATATAAATAGCATCTAGTAGAAGTTTAAGAGTTAGATAACTTAATAATTTAACTAAAAAGATTTCTTATAGAAGAATGCTTAAAAGGACAATAGTAGTGGAAATTCCTAAAGAATATATATCTATGGTATATTGAAGAAAAGAAACAAATAAAGTATTAGCTAAAAGTGAACTAAATATAAATAGAATTAAGCTAATAGTTAGGAAAAGGGGAGGTGTTATGGATTGACTTAGCAGTTTATAAATAAGCTTAATTGCTAGCTATTAACTATGCTAAGTACATTAACGCGTAATGGTTTAAGACGTTTAATAAAGAATAGGAATAGGTTAGGAAACGTGGTTAAAGATATAGGGGTTGCGATAGTATGTGCGTAGGTGTCACAGGACGAATATGCGTGGGTAACTCCCGTAACAGTACCCCCCTCTTAAACTTGAGCTCCTATAAGACGTGTTATGTTATATTATGTTATACATATATATATAAACCATTTTTTGGAGAATTTTTTTTTATTAGCCCTTCTCTGCCCTACTACGTCCTACGCTGCGCAAGCTCCACCAGTTTAGTCCTTCCATATTTCATCATTCTACTAACTTGTTAGGCCTAAAGTATAGCCTAGCTTCTATCGCCAGCTACACTCCTATTCGTACCGCTTAGAGACGCTTTACTAAAGCTTATATAGTCTCTTTCCTTACTTCTAGCAGCTTTATGGTCTTCCTTTATCGTTCTACTCTATATTTTCCCCCGGCAGGCCTTATCCCCAAGGCCCGGTATTAGTAGCTAGTAGCCCCCCTCCCCCCTCTAGCGGGGAGGTAGGGTACGTAGGGGAGCAGGGTATGTAAGGGGCAGGTAGGTAGGGAAAAAATTTGGGGGAGTAGCGGTATGGTACAGTGCTTGTAGTGCAGGTCTTCTTGGCAGGTTCTTATCAGTGTAGTGCAGGTCTTCTTGGCAGGTTCTTATCAGTGTAGTGCAGTATTCGTGGTCATAGGTGAGTTCTTATCGGTATGCTGCAGTACTTATAGTCGTTGTTATATAGTAGTATGGTGCCAGCGTGGGGTTCTATAGGTATATTAGTATGGGATCTTATTAGGTTCAGGTAGCAGTATGGTACTAGCAATAGGTTCAGGTTCCATAGGCAAATTGGTATGGGTCTTGTCGGATTCATAGGGCAGTAATAGTGCGGGCTTTAGTAGAACAGCAGTACGATGCTAGTAACTAGCAGTATAATGCGAGCGCAGGTTAAACCAGAGAGCAGTAATATGCCTGTTTAAAATCAGTGGTAGTATGGTGCCAGCGTAGGGGTCGTCTTATAGGTGTAACGGCATGAGGTTTTATTGGTAGGTCCGTATGCAAATCGGCGCGGAGTTTTATTAGTTCAGGTAGCAGTACAACGTAAGCGATGGGCGGCTTAGGACAGGTATCAGATACGGATGGCTTTGGCGGCAGCAGTACGATGCCAGCAACGTGTTCGGGCGGCTTAGGACAATCCAGGTATCAGGTACGGGCGACTTCGGCGGCAGGTTCGGGTTCCGTAGGCAAATCGGCACGGAGCTTGTCGGTTCAGGTAGCAGTACGATGCAAGCGACAGGTTCGTGTATAGCAGTACGGTGCCAGCGACGGGTTCGTGTAGGTGGCAGTACGGTGCCAGCGTGTTCGTGTATCTAGGGAGCGAAGCTCTACCTAGCCGTGTTTGGGTCGTAGGCGTATCGGCACGACGGTTATCGGGTTCGTCTCGTAGGCATATTGGCACGAGGTCTTGTCGGTTCGCAGGGCAGGACGGTACGAGGCTTGTCGGTCCGTAGGCGTATCGGCACGGGGACTTGTCAGATTCGTACGGCAGTAACGGGGCCAGGTCGGTAGGACAGCAGTACGATACCAGCGTCAGGGTTCGGGTTCGGGTTGTTGTGCAGTAGGATGCGAGCTATATGAGGTCAAACCGGAGGGTAGTAACGTGCTCATTCGAAATCGGTGGCAGTATGGTGCCAGCGCAGGGTCGTGATCGCAGGCGTATCGGCGCGATGTCTTGTCCAGTTCAGAGCCTTAACATCCTAGTCTACCCGCAGCTAGCAGCTCCTGTTCCTACCCTTGTGTTAGGCGTAGGAAGGCATGCTCCGCAACTAGTAGCCCTAGGCCAGCTAGGAATAAAAAGGGTCAAACATAGTATTATGGATTAACTTAGCAGTTTACAAATAAGCTTAATTGCTAGCTATTAACCGTGCTAAGTATATTAATGTGTGATGGTTTAAGATGTTTGATAAAGAACAGGAACAGGTTAGGAAACGTGGTCGAAGATATAGGGGCTGCGATGGTACGTGCGTAGGTGTCACAGGACGAACGTGCGCGGGTAACTCCCGTAACAGGAGGCCTACGGGACTAGAAGGAATTAGTAGTAGAGCCTTAAACCCTTAAAGGGATTTTAGGACAATACCTAAATTTACAAATTAACTAGTGGGATTAAAAGTTTAAAGCACTAATAGATAGTGGAGTAATAAGGAACTATATATTGCTAGTAGTAGTTAAAAAAAATAGGGTTACTATATAGACAGAAAGAACATTTATACTTATTAGTAATAATTTTAGAAGATCTAATAACCTATAGAGGAGGTATTATTAATTTTAAAATAGGACCTATTTAGATAACCATTAAAGGAAGATAAATTAAAATATCTTTTAATATCTTACTATTAGGATAAAATAAGGCAGTACTAGGGATGCCTTAATTATAGAAATACCATCTAAAGATAAATTGGGTTATAGGTTAGGTCGATATTAGGGATACTTAATAATATAAAATGCGATAACAAACTAAGATAGTATAGTACTAAGTCAGAGCGATATATAAAGAGACTAAGTAAGGCTTATGTTACGGCACTCTTATAGACCCTAGTTAGGGGCTCGGCCAAGCCTTGGCGCCATATATATAGACATATCCTTTCCTCGATCTTCCAGTCCTTGTCTTAGAATTCTCGTTTACTGGCTACTAATAGATTCTATTCTTTTGACTAAGCCTTTATAGCTTAAGTTATATACTAAAAAAATACTATAAGTATGGTAAGAAACTATAGAGCCTAAAAAGTAAAAAGCTATTAAAATATATAGTATGGGACTATAAGATAGAGTTAGAACTAGGAGTAAGTCTAAGGTTCTTTCTAATATAAACTAACTAAAGAAGAGTTAAGAGCGCTTAAAGGGTTTATTTAAGAAAACCTATAAAAGGGATACATCCGACCATTATAGTTATTAGTAAAATATCTAGTACTATTTATACCTAAGAAAAACGGGAAACTTAGACTATATATTAACTATAGATAGTTAAATAGCATTACTGGAAAGGATAGGTATTTTTAACCCTTAATTAGCAAAATCTAGGACAGGATTAGTAATGTATAAATCTTTATAAAGATAGATTTAAGATAAGCGTACTATTAGATTAGGATTAAAGAAGGCGATAAATAGAATATAGCCTTTAGATTAAAGGAAGGACTATATAAGCTATTAGTTATATAATTTAGGCTTATAAACACACTAGTAACGTTCTAGAAGCGAATTAATAGTATATTAGGAGAATACCTCGATAAATTTATTATCGTATACCTTAACAATATTATTATCTACTTAATAAGTAAGGAAGAACACGGAGGATTTATTTAATTTTAATTTTATATCTATTACATTATACTACGTACAATACTGCGTATGCAGTCTTAGGCTATAGCGCTATAGTTCTATATACCTAAATCCTTTCTAGGCAGCTTAATATGTACTAGTAGCTATATCCTAGTAGTTTACTGCTTCCTAGTAAAATAGTAGGTTACTAATATATGGAGAATATATTAAATAGGTCTTAAGGAGACTATAAAAAATAGATACTAGTAGTAATTAAGAAATCCGAGTTCTTTATAAGGAAGACCGATTTTATTAGATTTATTATTAAACTAGATAAGATTAGCATAGGCCTAAAGAAAGTTATATAGTTAAAATTGTTTTTAAGGTTTTGTAACTACTATAGGAGATTTATTTATTAGGTAAAACCTAAGTAGATAATTATATAGCCGTAAGGTATGGGTGACCCTAGGGCAACCTAGAGGTAACTTGCCTATAAGGCATGTGCGCTATATATGCCTAGGGAAATCCCTTTCTTACCTCGCATATAAACTCCTCCTTTTTCCTTTAAGAATTTGTCTATCTATATAATATACCCTATTATTCCATTATTAAGCTCCCTATCCATATCTTTACCTTATATTTAAATTTTTACTAATCCCCTTAGGAGGATAGCCGGTTTAATTTTTCTATAATGCCTTTAAAAATAAAACCGACGTCTATACCTAACGGTAATACGCTAATAATATAACCGCCAAATACCTTAGGGTCTAGTGTAGACGAAATCGCTAGAAATATACTAGTAGAATTTAAGCTACCTTCCAAACCTTAAAACAATTAGCCACCTATTAGCATTTTGTTGGGGTGCTAAGATCCTAGAGGCCTCCTAATAGGATTTTGATTTTCCTAGAGGTCCTAATTGTCCTAATAGGCTCCTAACAGGCTCCTAGCAGGATATTAATTTTCCTAATTGTCTTAAACGTCCTAAACGTCCTAAACGTCCTAAACGTCCTAATTGTCTTAATAGGCTCCTAGCAGGATTTTAATTTTCCTAATCATCCTAAACGTCCTAAATGTCCTAAATGTCTTAATGTCCTAAACGTCCTAAACGTCCTAATTGTCCTGGTTGTCCTAATAGGCTTTTAATAGGAAACTAGTATTTCTTAATCGTCCTGTCAGGTTCCTGGCAAAATACCCCCCTAAAGCAACACCTTATATACCCCTTAAGCAACACTACTAGGGCTCTGTATGAGGCTCTATATATATAAAGCTCTACACGAAGCTCTGCACGAAGCTCTATATAAAACTCTACACGAAGCTCTGCACAAAGCTCTGCACGAAGCTCTACATAAAGCTTTGCACGAAGCTCTACACAAAACTCTACACGAAGCTCTGCACAAAGCTCTGCACAAAGCTCTGTATAAGGCTCTGCACAAAGCTTTGCACGAGGCTCTACACGAAGCTCTATACAAAGCTCTACGTATAAAGGCTCTGAATAAGGCTCTGCACGAGGCTTTGCGCGAAGCTCTATATACGGAGGCTCTATACGAAGCTCTATACACACATTACTATCGGGTCCCTGCTATATTCCTAATAGCCCTACACGTGCCTCTGCCAAGCTACCCCCTTTATAGCTACCTTATTTTTTACCCTTCCTTATATCCTCTCTACCTTAGGAGGCACTAAAACGGCAGCTAGTAGAGGACTATTACTAGAACTAGACGACCGTTGCCGGAACTAGATAACCGTCCTAGAGCTAGATAACTGTTACCAAAACCAGACAACCGTTACTAGAACTAGACGACAACCTTTTAAACAACTAGCTAGCGAATACTACAAACGATTTAATTAATTAATCGATTGAATTAAACCAAAGCTTTAATATTGGCCTATTAGCAAATTGAATTAAGGCCTCCTAGGGAGGCACCCTAGATAACTACTGTTTAAATATATAGCTAGTAAATGGCCATAGAGAATAATCTAAATTAATTAGAGCCTTTAATTGGGCCGACCCCTCCCCTAAATTAAATTAGATACTAATATAGGCAGATAGGTAGGCAGGTAGGTAGGTAGATAGGTAGGTAGGTAGATAGGTAGGTAGGTAGATAGGTAGGTAGGTAGATAGGTAGGTAGGCAGATAGGTAGGTAGGTAGATAGGTAGGAAACAACTATTACTAGAACTAGATAACCGTTGCCAGAACTAGATAATAGCCGTTTAAATAACTAGTCAGTAAATACTATAAATAATTTAATTAATTGATCGATTAAATTAAACTAGAGCTTTAATATTGGCCTGTTACCAAATTAAATTAAGGCCTCCTAGGGAGGTACCCCAGATAGCTACCGTTTAAATATATAGCTAGCGAACGGTTATAGAGAACGATTCGAATTATTTAGAGCCTTTAATTAGACTAACTTCTCCCCTAAATTAAACCAGATACTAATATAGGTAGGTAGGTAGGTAGGTAGAAGAGGACTATTACTAAAACTATATAACTGTTGCTAGAGCCAGACGATAATTGTTTAAATAACTAGCTAGTAAACACTATAATTAATTTAATTAATTGATTAAATTAAACCAGAGCCTTAATATTACCCTATTACTAAATTAAATCAAATTAGGGCCTCTTAGAGAGGCACCCTAGACAATTATTGTTTAAATATATAGCTAGCAAACGCCTATAGAGAACGATTTGAATTAATATAATTAATCGCAATCGAATTAAGTAGAGCCTTTAATCGGGCCGACTTCTCCCCTAAATTATAGATATAGATAGGTAGGTATAGATAAGTAGACATAGTAGGTAGGTATAGACAGGTAGGCATAGATAGGTAGGCACTAATAGGTAGGCACTAATAGGTAGATATAAATAGGTAGGTATAGACAGGTAGGCACAGATAGGTAGGCACAAATAGGTGGGACAGTTAGATAGGTAGGATAGATAGGATAGATAGGATAGGTAGGATAGATAGGATAGATAGGATAGATAGGATAGATAGGATAGATAGGATAGATAGGATAGGTAGGATAGGTAGGATAGGTAGAATAGGTAGGATAAGTAGGATAGGTAGAATAAGTAGGATAAGTAGAATAGGTAGGATAGGTAGGATAGGTAGGATAGGCAGAATAGGTAGGATAGGTAGAATAGGTAGGATAAGTGGGATAGGTAGGATAGGTAGGATATATAGGATAGGTAGAATAGGCAGGCAGATAGGTAGGTAGGCAGGCACTAGGCCTAGTTAGGAAATTAGTATATAGCTAGCGGATTATCGGGAACGCCGTTAATTGACGGTTTAGAGCCTCTACGAGAGTCTTACCCCTTATCTCCTTAATTAATTGCGACGCAGGTAGTAGGCAGGAAGGATTTAAATTATTTAGATTCCTTAAAGTATCCTATATATTGAATAGGGTCTTTTTTTTATTTTATTTTATTATCTGTTGTATTATACTACGTACAATACTGCGCATGCAGCCTCTAGGCTATGGCGCTATAGTTCTATATACATAAATCCTTTCTAGGCAGCTTAACATGTACTAGTAGCTATGTCCTAGTAGTTTATAAATCCCTAAATTAGGGATTTACAGCTTCCTAGTAAGATACTAGGTTGCTAACAACTACTAGGTAGTGAGAAAACGATAGGGAAATAGTAGAAGAAATCGGAATAAAATCATAGATAATCCTAATGCCTGTCCCTGTCCTTTTTATAGTTTATTTCTGTCCTTTTGCTTTCTATGGTCTGTCTACTAGGTCTTTAGTAGGAGTTGCCTCCTTCTAACGATCCTTCTGCTCTTAGCCACTTTCTAGTAGCTATTTTTGTCCTACTTAAAAATAGAAAAAGCGCCCTTCTTCCTTTCTTTGTACAAAAAAGCTTCTCTAAGGAGAGAGAAGAGCCTATTTGTCTTTGCATTTCCTTTCTATCTTCCTAATATAGTCTGCATTCTAGTAAGAGGTGCGTAGGGGTTTGTACCGCGGTACAGTCCCTAAAGCATTTACCTTCTTTATCCTTCCCTATTGTTTTAGAGAAGGATTTAAAGAAGCCTTTTCCTAGTTTTAGTTGAAAGAAAGCTGATTGTAGCTTTTTAGGATATTTATCCTTAGGGGCTTTAAAAGAGAAAGGGTAGTTTCCTTTACTTTTATTCTGTTGCCAATTGTTTTTCCACTGTTCTAGTATCTTTTCTCTTGCTCGTTTCCCTAGGTAGGCTAGGGAAGTATAAGAAGATTGTATTTTTCTTCTAGAAAGGCCTCTTTTAGCTAGTTTATCTGCTATTTCATTTCTATAAATTCCTAGGTGGCTAGGGACCCAATAGAAGTTAATAGAGATATTCCTACTAGCTAGATAGGAGCAGCTTTGCGTAATTTTAAAGACTAGTTCTTGCCCTCCTGTAAGAGAATCAAGCTGTAATCTTTTAATGGCCGCTTGGCTATCTATAAAGATATAAACCTGTTTCTCTTCTAGTCTTTGTTGTTTTAGGTGTTTTAGGGCCATATAGACTGCGTAAAGCTCTGCGTCCATAATTTCCATATAGGGCCCTAGATTCCAGTTTGTTGCATATTTAATCCTATTTCTCTCTCCTACTTTGTATACGGCTGCTAAAATAGAATAGGGTCTAAAATTAAACTAGTTTTTATATTTATTAGCTAGCTGTAAATATAAGAGCATTAATATACCTTATTTTTAAATATAATTTTTAAATTATTGTCCTAATAGTCCTAATAGTCCTAATAGTCCTAGAGGTCCTAGAGGTCCTAGAGGTCCTAGAGGTCTATATAGTCCATATCGTCTAGGCGACCTCCTAATAGGTTCCTGATAGAAAGCTAAGTATAAGTGTTTTCTAGAGCTCCTAATAGCCCTAATAGGAGCTATTAGGAACCTATTGGTACTATTAGGAGGTATAAATATTTCCTAATGCCTATAAACGCTAGAGACTAGTTTAACTTATATACCTAGGCTTAATAAAAGCTTAGTAAGATTACTATTGTTTTACTAAATATTACTAATATAAAGAAGCTAGATAAGCTGGCTAAAAAAAAATTGCCAACTTATAGAGTATTATTGATTTAATAAAGCCCTTTTATTGCCTTTTAGTAAAGAATATAAGTTATATGGCAAATATATACGCTAAATAAATCTTAACGCCCTAGTTAAGAAGTTACTACCTAATATTAGCGGTACTACTTAATAGCATTTTAACTAGTAGATTGCTGTAGTTAAGAACCGATTTAAGGTTAATAACGCTAACTATAACTATAAGCGACGTATGTAATAGGCCATTAAAGGTCTTGTAAAAGAGAAGACAATTACCTAGCTAGTTTATTACTGGCTAGGCACTAAAAATAAAGGTCCCTTACTATAGGATAAGTTTAAAACTATAGTCTAAGACTAGATTAGTAACCCTATAGTAAGACACTTTAATAATGCAATTATATACTGTATAGCTATTATAAAGGAGAACTAGAGGTTTAATGTCTTTCTAGCCCATATATATAGCTTAAAAAACCGCTTCTTATATACCCCTTTTATTAATTATAAGCAATAGGTAGACGTTTAGTTCTTACGCCTTCTAGCCTACCTATAAGCAGAGCTCTTCCGCTAAAACTTTATTAAATAGGTAAGAACTACTAAGAACCTCTTCGCTAAAATCCGCTGTATAGAGTAACTATTTAACACTACAAAGCTTGTGGAAGATCACGTAGTTAATAGTGGCAAATCCTCGCGCTTAAAGCGCGGTTGTAGTATAGGCTCTCTAGAGTTAAATTTAGGGAATAGAACCTAAAAAGGGCGACGCTTTTATAATTAAATCCCTAGGGAGACTACTTAAAAGCTAAATAGCTTAGAGGACCCCTTAATCGCCAGTACTATATATATAAGTTAAAAGAGACCTAAAGGTAGCCACTATAAAGAACATTAGAAGTAAGCTAGTAAAGATAAGTTAGGCTAGTTTTCGGAAAACCCAAAGCCCTAGTAGTGTATCTCTTTTAACTATAACTAGGACCTAATATAAAGGGAGAGAAGAAATGTATTGTGGTATATATTATAATAGATACGCCCTAGGGTAAACTCCGCCTATATTACTTATATACTATTAGGTGTAATAATAAAGCCAAGGAACTTAACGTTCTTAGTATAAAAGATATATTTTAATAGTTTAGTATATAAGCCCTAAGCGTGGAGTTATTATAGTATCTACTTAACGTGCTTAACGTACTTATCCTTATTATTTAAGTAGATAAGAATATTATCTAGGTAAACTATGTAAATAGTATTTACTAGGGTTCTTAGAGCTTTTTAAATATAGCTTTAGAAAGTTATAGGGGCGTTAGTAAAACTAAAGGGCATTACTAGGTACTTAAAGTAACCATAGCGTGTCTTAAATACGGTCTTCCATTTATCTCCCTTTTTAATGAGAATTCTATAGTATACATTATAAAGATTTAGCTTTATAAATATCTTCATATAGCTAGGCCTATTAAAAAGTTCGCCAACTAGTAGTAGGGGGTACTAGTTCTTAATTATAATCTTATTTAGGCGTCTATAGTTAACGTATAGCCGTACTATACCTTCTGCTTTTAGTATAAAAAGGATAGGCACTGTCGGGAATGAGGCAAGCTGCCGTTACGCCAGGCATGTTGCCGTCACGTGCTAACGTGGCCCTAGCGTGGTGAGGAACCTTAAGTTCCTCACCCCTTTCCTCATTCCTATCAAAAAAGAAGAATAACCATCATACTATCTATAAATCGTAGCTACGTGATATCCCCTTGTGTAACCAACACTAATTAGTGGTTAACTTCACTGTTATACCATAGAACAGCTAGGTATTACTAAGAAGAGACGAGCCACTGTACCAGTGCTACTCGTGCTAGAGGAAGCTGTCTTTTAAGGTCAGAACTGGTCCTAAACTTTAAATAGAACTCTTCCACGAATCTAAGGATCTAAAAGGCCAGAACTGGTCCTAAGCCTTTCTAAGATTACGGATTCTTGCGTCTATCACGCAGAATAATACGCTTTACGAGTCTTCGCGATTTAAGGCCAGAACTGGTCCTGAGCCCTATAATCGCAAATTCTTATCACGAACGCGTACTAAACCACGAACGCGTACTAAACGACAATCCCTACACTAATAACACTTCCCTCCCTCCGAAAACATGGCTACGCCTACTTTAAATAACTGGAAAGACTCCTTACCACCAGGGGTAGCTGAGCACGCGAAACTTATTAATGAAGATTGGGATGAATTCGCCTTTAATACAATAACTTATACCGTAAAACAAGTTAACGGCTTTCTCCTACACTATATTATATTCTACTGAAATAGATGCTACGCCGATTTACAACTATGGGAGTATTTTAGGGAGGATTTTGTGGGATGGACTGCTGATACCTAGGCACTTAGCAACGTTAATATTGTTTAGGATTTTTAAGACTTCCTCTATAGGAATGGGGTATATGTTGCTGAGAACGGTAACCCAATTGCTAGTAATATTTAGGCCGTTATTACTAGTACAGAAGAACCAATATGGACGGAAGCTAAGATTATACGTTAACTACGGAAACCTAAAAACAACCCATATTCTTTAGAAGGCAACTTTAATTCGTATTAAAACCCCTAGAACGCTAACCCCCTACCTAAAGCTACTCTCCCACCTAGAGGTGCCCTCCCACTTAGAGTTGCTCCGCCTCCACCTCCTCCACTCCAGCTAACTGGTAAGCCTTTACCACAAGAAGTCACGAATCTGATAAAGGTATATTCGGACAAAGAGAAGAAGTTTGGAGGAGAACTGTATAATATGCTTAGAGCAAAACTACAGGTCTTTTATAACTGTTGCAATAAGGTCAGAATTTAACGCCACTAGTACCATTACGCTTTCTCTGTTATGTTAAAGGGACGGGCAGCAACATTCTATTACGACTATATTACGGGTAAAAACTATAGCTTTAATATAATGCTTTAGCTTACTAGAGCCCACTTCAAGACTAATAAAAATTGCCAACTTTATATATCCGAATAGCAAGAGACTATATTCTAGAGAGTTATTGCTTCCAACCCAACAAAGACTCGTTTAGAGTGCCTTTAATTACTCTTTAATAAACTCTAGAAAATCCAACGTGGCCTTACTAAAACTTACTAAAATAAGAACAGCCTAAGGGACCAGGTTATCTCGGCATGCTATAGTATTCCTAAGTGCAACTTGGCGCTATATAAACCTGCGGATACGTTTAAAGGAGTATGTGCTAAGCTACGCTCCGCCATAGGTACTGTAATGCGAACACAAGAATCTTAATAGCTTTATACCAAAAACCCTACCTAAACAAGTATTCCTGACCAACATAATCACAACTGGACTGATTAAATATATGGTGGCCGTGGTAGGGAATACGGAAGAGGGTATAATTAACGTCAACCATAAGGCAACCGTAGAGGTCCTTATGGAGGTTCATTTCGAAGTGATTGCTAGAAGAAGTACTATGTTTGTAAGAAGCCAAAGTGCTAGTTAACTAGACACTCCCTAGATAAGCGAAAAGAGGTATATAACAAGTTCCGTTAGAGTGCAAGAAACGTTGGAAATCGCAAGGTTACTATAGCCTACTTCCAAAGCTTCCTAGTTCAATATGAAGGCGTAGAAGACCTTAAGGGTAAGGTTAATAAGGTTAAACAGCTCCTTATAGATATAGAAATTGAGGACTACTCTCCTAACTAATACTTTACTGAGTATGGTGAGGTAAATGGCATATAAACCGTCGCTGTTCTTAATAACCAATCTATGCTCCATTTTATTATGAAGTCAGATATCTTTAATGAGCCAAAGGAGAGCTCCGCGTTTTCCTTTAACAATAGATACTCGGCGAACGTCTTCTATGGTATTATGCTGGATACTAGAGCCGCAGGAGTATCTATAGTAGGAGAACCTTAAGTTCGAGCCCTTTAGCAGCTTAATAGCTCTGTTCAGATTAACCAATTAACGGCAGGCCAACATACGATTTGCTTTGGTAAAGGTACTGCAATCTCTTTTAGCATAATTAGGGTCCAAACCCCCTTAGGATATATTACTTTCTATATTGTTCCTATAAACACTCCGTTTCTATTTTGCATTAAAGATATAGATAAGTTAGGCGTTAGGCTTAATAACCTTAAGAATATACTTGTTTAGGGAGACAATCGGGTGCCTATTGTGCGCAAGTAGGGTTACCCCTGGTTGCTCCTTTATTAACTAGAAAAGAGTGTTGCTTAGAGCCACTTAACTAAGTCAGAATTATGCCAACTATACCATTGTTTTGGCCACCCATCCGTTTATCAATTACTTAGGGTTCTTCAGCGAGTAGGCCATGAAGTTAAGGTTAAGGCAATTAAGCATCTTATAAAGTACTACTATTACTGCTAAATGAACTAGAAGTCCCCTGGCCGATTTAAGTTTACCCTTAAAAATGACTACGACTTTAACTTCTGTATTATCGTTGACGTTATATATCTTAGCGGCAAGCTAGTACTCTAAGTTGTTGACTTCTTAACCTCCTTCTAAGCCGCACGATTCTTAAAGGATATATTAGCTAGGAACGCATGGGATACTCTTTGGTTATGCTGGATTGATATCTACCTAGGACCCCCTAATCAAATCGTCTATAATATAGGAAAGAACTTCTTATCTATAGAGTTTCGACAACAGACAAAGGCAATGGCAATTAAGGTTAAGGAAGTCCCTATTAAGGCACATAATAGTGTTAGAAAAGTAGAGCGATATCACGCGCTATTACGCCGCGCATATAAGATTATCTCTTTAGAACTAGAGGACGCTAGCGAAGAACTTACCTTATAAATAGCTGTTAAAGCTGTTAACAATTCTACTAGCCCGGATGGACTTGTACCTACGTTGCTAGTCTTTGGCGCCTACCCTTAAATGACTAATAATTCTCTACTATCTCCCTCCATTGTGCAACGAGCTGAGGCTATTCGCAAGGCAATAAAGGAGGTACGACGTCTCTACGCCACACGCCAAGTCAATAACGCACTAGGAATGAGAAATGGCCTAAATACCTTAACTATGCTTAATCTGCCACTCCAGTCTAAGGTACGCGTATGGTGTAAAAAGGGAGGATGGTTAGGCCCACATTAACTTATTGCAATTAATGGCTAGACTTGCACTATTTAGATACCTTATAGACCCACTTAATTCCGTTTAACTATTATTAAGCCTTACTATAAAGATAACAGTTTTGAGCCTTTGCAGGATACCCCAGAAGATGCCCTAAAGGAGAACCATAATCAACATGCTCTAGAAGGCGACTACAATCCCAATATAATATTAGTAGATACGCCACAACTATAACGCGGTAGAGGTCGCCCAAAGGGATTACGAAATCGCCAATATCTTGTTAATTTTAAAGAGCAATTTATTGCCGCCATTAAAAATGGAGTTGAGTTATTAATAGCCTTTATAACAGCCAAGGAGAAAGATAACTTTGAACTCGCAAAATAGCTCTAAAAGGAAGGTTGTATTATAACTCCAGGAGCTCCTTTTTAAGTATCTAACAAGCAGGAGATTGAGGGTCTTATTACAAGAGGAGTCTTTAAATTTAAGAAGTATAACTCTACTAAGTTTGATAGAGTTCGCATCTTTAAGTTAAGAATGGTTAATAAAATTAAGGGCAAAGCTACCAACGCCCTATTTAAGAAATTAAGGCTTGTTATCTAAGGCTACAACAATAATGGCAAGGAGGTAATTCTTACGCAGTCTCCTATAATTTAACAAGCTAGTTAGTAAGTTATTATTATACTAGCTCCCTCCTTAATAAAGAATAGAATAGCGGTTTATTTGCGAGATATTACTTAAGTCTATACCTAATTAGAGACGCACCTTTAGCGCTTAATATTAGTATACCTTCCAGAGCAAATTCGCCACTAGTATCCTAAAGATACAATTATGGTTGTGCTTAAGCCATTATATAGGATCGCAGAGGCAGGAACTTACTGGTAGGCTACCTACAGCAAGTACTATAAAGAGAAGCTTTTAATAATTACTTCTATATTCAATCCCTGCTTCCTTATTACAACTATAGGAACTCTATTTGGAATTGTCGGCATATAAACTAATAATATAATTATCTTGGGAGACGACCAATTCTTAGCTCTTAAAGAAGACGAGCTAATAAAGGCAAATCTTATAGCAAAGCTAAAGGAAAAGCTTAGTTTAACAATACTATTACTCTTTAACGGATGCATCCTCTCCCTAAACAAGGATTCTATTGCTCTGCGCTAGAAGGGTTAAGGCAAGAAGATCAACGTTATTAACGCTAATTCTCTAAAGCAAGGATACGTGGAGCAACGCGCTCGCGGAGCTTATGTTGCTTCTATCTGTTAACCCAAGGCTTTATTCGATCTCTCTATTGCCACCTAACACCAGGAACTAACTAAGGATGACGTTCTTGCCCTAAATAAACGCCTTTCCTGGCAAATGAACCATCTCAACTGGGGCCTATACTATATACCTGTTAATCTTCCCACCGCTAAGCTCTTTGTATTTGTTAATGGATCGTTTATAAATAATAAAGATTTTAGCTCCTAGCTAGGATATAAGATTATTATCACGAACGAGTTTACTAGAGAGAATAACTTTATAATCTATGGCAACCTTATCCATTAGAGCTTAACTAAGAGCAAGTACGTCACCCAAAGTGTTTTAGCGTTAGAGATATATAGAATAGTTAGCGGAGTTAATATAGTAATTACAATTAGAACTACCCTAAAGATAATTATAAATTAACTCGAACTTCCTATTATCCCTATAATTATATGCACCGATTCATACTCCCTCTATAAGTGCTTAGTTAAGCTTGGTACTACAAAGGAGAAGCGCCTTATAATCAATATTATGGCACTTCGTTAATCCTACAAACGGCAAGAACTCTTTAAGATTTAATAGATTAACGGTCAAGATAACCCAGTAGACGTAATAACAAAGGCAAACCCAAACAAGGCTCTAGAAACGTTTGTTAACACAAACACTCTACATATATAAGTTAAAGGTTGGGTTAAAAGGGAGTAGGAGTATAATATTCTGTAAACCCTAACTTAAACCAGCCAATCAGGATTTTCCATCCCCGGGATAGAAAATCGCTATTGGCTCGCTTACTACTAGCGCCTTAGCGGCCTACCCGTCTTTGCGTTATCTGCCAACTGCCGCATTGTCGCATATTGTTGTATATTGTTTGGTATTATCGCATATTGTTTGGTATTATCACATATTGTTTGGTATTATCGCATATTATTTGGTATTGTTGTACACTATCTAGTATTGTCGCATCCTGTCTATTTGTCTATATATAGATGGCAACCACAAAAAGAAGAGTTGCCAGTGTCGGGAATGAGGCAAGCTACCGTCACGCCAGGCATGTTGCCGTTACGTGCTGACGTGGCCCTAGCGTGGTAAGGAACCTTAAGTTCCTCACCCCTTTCCTCATTCCTATCAAAAAAGAAGAACAACCATCATACTATCTACGAATCGTAGCTACGTGATATCCCCTTATGTAACCAACAGGCACTTTAGTAGGCGACTTACTAGGCCTAATTTAGCCCTTCTTAAGAGCACTCTCTAGGTACTCCTATAAGATCTATAACTCTTTTTATAAGAGGTTATAGATGGGTATCTATAGTGACGTCTTGCCTTCTTTTAAGTTAATTATATACATCGGGAAAATATTCGTAGGATAAGATTTAAGTAGACTTTGATTTTCGCGTTTCGCGTAATTAATATGCAATTTAACCAACTTAACACGCAATTAACCAACTTAACACGCAATTAACCAACTTAACACATAATTTAACCAACTTAATATATAATTAATTAACTTAACACGCAATTTAACTAACTTAATATGTAATTAACCAACTTAATACGCAATTTAACCAACTTAATATATAATTAACTAACTTAATACGCAATTTAACTAACTTAACATATAATTAACTAACTTAACACGCAATTTAACTAACTTAATATGCAATTAACTAACTTAATAACTTTAAAAGCTAACTATATATTTCTTAATACGCAATTAACCTACTTAGCAACTTTAAAAGTTAAATAATACGCAGTTAACCTACTTAATAACTTTAAAAGCTAACTATATGTTCCTTAACACGCAGTTAACCTACTTAGCAACTTTAAAAGGTAACTATATTGTATAATTACAGCACCTATCGTACCAACCGCGTGCCTACGCGCTCGGTACGCCAGGTACGCGTTTACGCGTTCGGTGCACCAACCACTCGCTTACGCGTCTAGTGCACTTATAAAGCACTAACTAATCAGGGGGAGGACGCATCAGTATATAGACCACGTAGTCTGCTTCATATAATTAACAGTCACCATCTAAACAAGCATACGATACTATATGTATTTCGTGCCCGTGGATACAACTTACTTGTGCTATTAAGTTAGTACGAACACTAATCAGTAAGCGCGCACAGATTAGCAATTACTTAACACCTCCTACCGAGCAATACTCAACAGCGACCACCTGTTTAGACTCCTAGTACGACCTGCTAGAAGGTCAGAAGTTGGGGATTACGGACTATCACCAACTCTATATACTTATTCAAGTCTTAGTACGGTTTACCAGAAGTTATAGACGCGAATATAGACCTTTACGGAACCCCCTATCCTCAACCCTCTTTAAACCTCAAACCCCTATTCCTACTACACCCTCCCTTAATACCCCTAACCTCTTTTCAGACCCCTTACGGAGACCCCCTACCCTTCTGCGAACCATTACGGACCTGTCAAGACCCCTTACGGAGACCTCTTACCCTCCTACGAACCCTTACGGCCTGTAAACCGATTTTACGGACCCTTATAAGAACTCTTCCGCCCGCTACGCACTACACTACAGTATGGCAGATATCAGCAAGCAAGTCAGCGAAGGTCAAAAGAAGTAGAGACAAGGAGTTAACGTTACGTCTATAAACAACGTTAACGATTATATTAGTTTCAAAATCCTTGAATACAGATACTTTAAGCTTATAAACAATAACCTATAGGAGCAATACCAGGAAGACTTTGCGGACTTTATAGAAGCTATTTTTAAAGCCTGCAACCCTACTACTATCCGTAAACTACGAACCCATTTACGTAACTAAGGTGTATGGGTTAAAAGGAATAAACAAGTTACTATTACACAGTCCTTATACAACACAATACACAAAAAGGACTAAACGGAATGGACTAAGGAGGAAATCCTAGACCAGTTCTAAGAAACTAAGGAACTCTTTACTTCTTCTAAACTTAATGTAATTGCTGGCCTTATACCTAACCCTCTTAACTAAATTCGTCCTACAAACCCAAGCAGTTTTGGAATTAATCTTACGGGCTAAAGTATACCTAGTACTTAAGTTACGGACCGCAATACCCCCGTAACCCAAATTACGGAACGCAACACCCCTATAAACCAAAATACGGACCAAACCCCTTCCGTTATTTAAGTCACAGATCCGCAAACCATCCAAGCAAAGACCTACGGCAAGGAACTGGCTAACCTAGCCAAGCTCTACACCAACAAATCCAAGTACAGCGGTAAAAACGACAACTTTGACTTTAAACTAACCATCTTTACGGACCTCTGTTAGAAGGCCGACATTCCTAAATAGGAGTTTAGCCAAGCCTACTCTACCATGCTGCGCGGCCTAGTACTTAACCACTACTATACCAACCTTAAGAGTAACCCCCTTAGTGTTCCTTTTAATAAGCTATGTAAAGCTACACGTAACTACTTTAAAGGACCAGAATATAAGCGTAATATCCTTACCTAATAGAATACAACCAAGCTACGGACCGTAATAGACAAGAACACTAAAAAATTAACCATAAAGTGCCTGCAAATCCTTATTAAAGACCTCCGCCACCTATAGCACGGTCTTAATATTAAGCTTTAAACGGACAACTTCCTGCATAATAAACTTATTACGGCCTGCTAGGAAGTAGAGCCCTACAAGTACACCTACTATAAGCCTGCAGATACCTTAGCTGGCCTTATTAATAACCTACACTCCTCTATTATAACATACAAAGTCTTAAACCCACCAGGTAGCACGCAAGCCTTTATTACAGATATTTAATATCCACAAACAGACTTAGACGTCTACTTTATGGACCACCGCTACCGCTAGCAGCACCTATACCGACCAAGTCCTACCCGTAACCCCCGCAGCAACCCCCGTATAAAAACATACCCCCGTAGACAAACCAGCCAGAAGTGCTTCGTGTGCGGCAAGGAAGGATATTAGTCTACAAGGCATACCTAGAAAGAACGTAACAAGTCCAGGAAGAGACTTAATAGCCGTATTAGCCAGTTCATTTTAGAATACAAAGGAGAGGAAGCAGAAGAGCCCCCTAATAAGTTAATAAAAGCCCTTATAATTAACTTTAACTTAGATGCTTAGAAACAAGAGACCTCAGAGACATTCCTAACCACTTTTAGACCTTTTACAGACAGCTAAGCCTTTAATATTACAACTATATTAGCCGACCATTCCTTTATACACTCAGTTGCGCCTAAAAACCATTCCGCAAGCACCCCTATTACGGACGTTATAGATTACAAGCAGGACCCATTTACATATATTACCACAGAATAATATACCCCTAAGGAATTCTACGGTGTTATAATTAACACAGGCGCCTCTAAGAAGTCTACTATAGGTTACGGACAATACCTTGCATATAGAACCACCGCAAATAATAATACGGATATTAACACTATGTAAACTAGGGCCGTAAACGTCCAATTCGGCATTGGCTTAACTGCATTAATTAGATTAGTTATAGTTAAGACCCTAATTAGCCTAGTCAACTTCTATATAGTAAAAGCAGACACCCCTTTTTTACTTTACCTTGCGGACATGGACAGGTTACAGGTTTACTATAATAATATTACAGACACCTTAATCGGCCCTATAACTGCCCCAGGAAGCAAGTATATTACCCTACTAATTACACAACAATTTAGACACCCGTTCCTTATATAGGGAGAGACTTTATAGACCTATATTTAGGAATCTTTTAACTATAACCCGTGCTACCTTACCAGTACGGAGATCTACTGTTTGCATCATCATTTTGGCCACCCGTTAGCCGAAAAGCTATATAGAGTCCTTAAACGCTCTAGACACGACAACGTTAACAAAAAGGCAGTTAATTACCTAACTAAATACTACTCCTACTACTAGAAATACGGACGTTCCCTAGGCCGATTCAAGTTTACCCTTTATAAGGATCTTAACTTCAACCATTTAGTATACATAGACATTATATACATTAACGGCAGCCTAGTATTACATATAATTAATAAGGTAACCCGCTATTAAGCCACCCGTTAGTTGCAAAATATATCTATAAAGCACACTTAGGATATTTTACGGACCTGCTGGATTGATACATACGTTGGACCTCCTAAGTATATCACCCACGACGCCAGTAGGAACTTCATTAGCAAGGAATTCCAGCAGTATGCTATAGCTATGGCTATATCAACAAAAGCCGTTCCAGTTAAGGCGCATTAGTCCATTAGGCTTATTAAGCGAGCTTACCTAGCCCTACGGAGAGCTTACCAGATTATTACGGACGAGTGCAAGGACATCCAAAAGGAACTGGCTCTATAGATGGCCGTAAAAGCTATTAACGACACTGCTAGCCTAGATAGACTAGTACCTACCCTCTTGGTCTACGGAGCCTACCTAAGGATAAGTAACCTAAATCCTCCTGCCCCGTCTATTACGGAACAAGCAGCTGCAATACAGAAGGCAATAGCCGAGATAGTTAAGCTATAGGCCAAACAAGCTGTTAATAACGCCCTACACCACCATAACGGACCCAACACGACCCTAGTATACGACCTTCCACTTAACTCTAAAGTCCTTATATAGCGTAAAAGCGGCAAGTGGACTGGACCCTACCGCTTACTAGCTATGGAAAATGAGACGTGCTATATATAACTTCCTAGCAGCCCAACCAACTTTAGGAGCACGTCCGTAAAACCCTACTTTCGGCCTAAGGATACCCATAACGTTAAGCCAGACAAACTAGAGGTAACCGCCAAACCAAACAAACTAGAAGCAACCGCCAAATTAGACAAGCTAGAAGCACCCTTGCCTACCCCAAAAGTCCTCCAGAAACCCACTAAACCCGCTATACCTACTATAAAGCGCAGTTAAGGACGCCCCCAAAAGCACCCTATAACTAAAAACACTATAACGGAGACTCACCTAACCTTCGCAGGAATATCCGCAAGGCAATCTCCGCCTGCGGATATATTAGTTCTAGTATAGGAAACCCCCTTTACGGACTCACAACGTAAAGAGATTAATGGACTACTTAAAAAGGGCGTCTTTGCGGTTATAACGGAGAAAGACGTTCTATAAGGCGTCTATATATTTAACTCACGCTTTGTTAACAAAATTAAGCACCCAGGTACTAATAAAGCTTTTAAAAAATCAAGGCTTATTATACAAGCCTACAACAACCAAGGGAAGGGCTTAGTCCTTATATAATCGCCTACAATTCAATAAGTTAGCCAACAGATTATACTTGTACTTATACCTGGACTACAGCAAAGCAAACCTGTAGCTCTTTACCTACGGGATATCTTACAAGCCTATATATAGTCTAATACCTACCTAAGTAGGGACATCTTTATACGGCCACCGCTCGAGCTTAATCTGTAACTAGGAACAATTTTATAGGTTATAAAACCTCTATACGGAGTACCAGAAGCCGGAAACCATTGGTTTAAGACATACTACTAGCACTATATTAGTAAACTTAAAATGGAACAGTCGACCTACAACCCCTGCCTTTTATACAGCCTATTAAACGGCCTTAGTATTGTTGGACTCCAAACAAATAATACCCTATTCCTAGTAGACCAGACCTTTGCGGACACTAAAGAAACTAAACTATAGAAGGCCAAGTTCTTAGCAAAGCCGTAAGAGTAGTTAACTAAGCAGAATCTAATTAAGTTTAATAGAGGCCTAATTATATAAAAGGGCAACCTAATTAAGCTAACTTAGGAACGCCAAGCCCAAAACCTAAAGCCTATTATAGTAAAGCCTACGGACCTTACCAGTTCCCGCGGAGAAACCTATAAAACCGTAAATACAAAGAACCAATACGCTGTATAGCGTGCAAGAGGCGCCTATATAGCCACAGTCTACCAACCCAAATCTGCCTATAACTTGTCCTTTACGGCCCAGGCAGTAGATCCGCAAGAAGAAAATATTAAGCAGCTTAATAAGCGCATTTAATGGCAAATTAACAACGCAACAAGAGAACTTACTTTTATACCACTAAACCTAAATTCCCTTAGTGTAATAGCATTTACGGATGCCTCCTTTGCTAATAACAAAGACCTATCATCACAAATCGGCTTTGTAATTGTACTTACAGACCGCAATTAGGACGCAAATATACTGCACTAGTCTTTAATTAAGTGCAAATAAGTAACCCACAGTGTACTAGCTTCTAAGCTATATACACTAGCCTATAGCTTTAATATAGCAGCCGCAATCAAATCAACGGTCTAGAAGATTCTATAACTGGAGCAGTTACCCCTAGTTCTATACACTAATTCAAAGTCCCTCTACGACTGCCTAGTCAAACTAGGTACAACATAAGAGAAGAGGCTCATGGTCAACCTTATATGCTTACGTTAGGCCTACAAACGGCGCGAGATTATAAAGGTCAAATAGATTAGCAGCGGAGACAACCTAGTAGACGCTATAACTAAGGCAAAGCCGTATCAAGCTCTTAAAACCCTAATTAACACAAATAGGCTTAGCCTAAAAGTTATAGAATAGGTAGAACGGGACTAACGGAGCACCTACAGTACGTCTACGGCCCGTTAGAAGGCCGTACGGCTCATTATACAGTACAGGTAGAAAATGGTGGAAAGCTATAGTGGAACTTAGTGGACTCACATAACCCGCCAAATTTTGTAGGGTAGTTAAATTAACCAATCACGATTTTCTATCCCCGGGATGGAAAATCGCCATTAGCTCGCTTAGCACTAGCGCCTTAGCAGCCTTTATAATCCGACTTATAGCTCGTCTACTGCCCGTCAAAAGGCCATACGGTTCATTCTACGGACCGTAAGCAGAACTTACGGCCAGCTTAGGGCACCGTTTGGAAGGCAGCCTAGACGGCACCTCAGGGGAGATTTCCTATGTATTTTCTTTTATATTTTATGGTTCTATTAAAGCAATTACGGAGGCTGTATATAAGTGGTTTCATTTTTCAAGTACCGCCAGTGTATAATTATAGCACCTATTATACCAACCGCGTGCCTACGCGCTCGGTACGCCAGGTACGCGTTTACGCGTTCAGTGCACTAACCACTCGCTTACGCGTCTGGTGCACTTATAAAGCACTAACTAATTAGGGGGAGGACGCATCAGTATATAGACCACGTAGTCTGCTTTATACAATCGACAGTCACCATCTAAACAAGCATACGATACTACATATATTTCGTGCCCGTGGATATGACTCACTCATGCTATTAAGTTAGTACAAACATATATATTTCTTAACATGCAATTAAGGTAAAGTTATATACTATATATTTAACTATTATATATTATCTAATATAATCTTATACAATCTTATATAGTTTTATTACTTAGAGGCTCTACATAAGGCTCTATACAAGGCTCTACACGAAGCTCTATAGGAAGCTCTACACGAAGCTCTATACGAAGCTCTACGTATAGAGGCTCTGCACAAGGCTCTGCGCAAAGCTCTGCGTATGGAGGCTCTACACGAAGCTCTGCATTGGGTCCCCGCTATATTCCTAATAGCGTCTACACGTGTCTCTGCCTATGTAGCCGCCTTATTTTTTACCCTTCTTTCCTTCCTTACATCCTCCCTACCTAGGGAGGCACTAGAACGGCAGCTAGTAGAGGACCGTTGCTAGAACTAGATAACTATCGCTAGAACCAGACGACTGTCGCCAGAACCAGACGACCGTCGCCAGAGCCAGACGACTATCGCCAGAGCTAGACAACTGTCGCTAGAACCAGACGACCGTCGCCAGAACCAGACGACCGTCGCTAGAGCCAGACGACCGTCGCCAGAACCAGACGACCGTCTCCAGAGTCAGACGACTGTCGCCAAAACCAGACGAC